>Ga0172375_10000070_pt1 | contig 139957 bp, 132 predicted proteins | sample LakKiv1m_FD_114537 | JGI IMG/M metagenome (GOLD analysis project Ga0172375, IMG submission 114537) | Freshwater microbial communities from Kabuno Bay, South-Kivu, Congo - kab_092012_11.1m | ecosystem: Environmental > Aquatic > Freshwater > Lake | place: Democratic Republic of the Congo... | reverse complement strand
TAGGTCTGCAGGGTCTGGGCCATCTGCTGGCCGTAGCTGGTCTGCGGTGCGAAGGCGGCGAAGCGCTTGATGCCGGTCTCGATCGCGTAGTCGACGACGCGGCGGACCTGCGGCGGGGCGGCGATGCCCATGATCCACACGCCGCGCGCCGCCGCCTGCTCGTCGTTGGAGAAGGCGACGACGTTCATGCCGCCCTGGTTGACCAGCGGCACCAGCGCGGTGGCCGATGTGCCGTAGAGCGGGCCCAGCACCAGCGCCGCGCCGTCGAGGCGGGCCTTGCGGTAGGCCTCGACCGCGCTGTCGGCGGTCTCGCCGCCGTCGTAGGCCGAGAGGGCGAGCTCCTTGGCGCCGGTGTCGAACAGCGCCATTTCGGCCGCCTGCTGCATGGCCTGGCCGATCGGCGCGGCGCGGCCGGAGAGCGGCAGCAGCAGCGCGATGCGGACCTTGCCCGAGGGCGTCATGGGCGAGCCGGCCTTCGCCGCCACCGTCACCGACTGCGCCGACGGCGTGCTAGTCTGCGACGGATCGGTGCACGCCCCCAGCAGCAGGGCGGCGGCAGCGAGCACGAGGGAAAAAAGGCGCATCGGCGCGGAACTCCGGCGGTCGGGACAGTTGGACGTGGACGAACGAGTACAAGCTACCGGGGGGCAGGCCCAGCGTAAACCGCCCCAGGCGCCTCAGGCGCCCAAGGCGCCGCTGGCGCCGGGGCTGCACATTGTTGCCACACCGATCGGCAATATGCGGGACATCACGCTGCGTGCGCTCGACACCCTGCAGGCAGCGGACCTCATCGCCTGCGAGGACACCCGCGTGTTCGCCAAGCTCGCGAGCCACTACGGCATCACGGCGCCCACCGTGGCCTACAGCGACGCCACCCAGGACGCCGCCGAGCCGCGCCTCGTCAAGGCGCTGGCGGCGGGCAAGCGGGTCGCGCTGGTGTCCGATGCCGGCATGCCGCTGATCTCCGATCCCGGCTATCGCCTGGTGCGGGCAGCACTCGCGGGTGGCCATGCCGTGACCGCCGCGCCCGGCGCGTCGGCGGTGCCGATGGCGCTGGCGCTGTCGGGCCTGCCGACCGACCGCTTCTTCTTCGCGGGCTTCTTGCCCGCCAAGCCGACCGAGCGCCGGCGCGCCATCGGCGAGGCGGCCGCGGTGCCGTCGACGCTGGTGTTCTTCGAGGCGCCGCATCGTCTGCCCGAGTCGCTGGCCGATCTCGCCGAGCTGCTGGGCGACCGGCCGGCCGCGGTGGCGCGCGAGCTCACCAAGCTGTTCGAGGAGGTGCGCCGCGCGACGCTGGGCGCGCTGGCCCGGCACTACGCCGCCCATCCCGAGGTGAAGGGCGAGATCGTGATCGTGATCGGCCCGCCCTCGGCCGAGACCGAACGCAGCGCCGACGCCGTCGACGAGGCCCTGCGCGTCGCCATGGCTGCGGCTTCGGTCAAGGACGCCGCGGCCGAGGTGGCGGCGCGCTACGGCCTGAAGCGTCGCGACGTCTATGCCCGCGCGCTCGAGCTGAAGCGGGGTGCTGCCTCATGAGGGCAACATGAGCATCGAGGCCCGCCAGAAAGCCTACCGCCTGGGCCATGCCGCCGAATGGCGCGCGGTCTGGCGGCTGCGGCTCGCGGGCTATTCGATCCTGATGCGCCGCTACAAGACGCGATTGGGCGAGATCGACATCGTGGCGCGGCGCGGCAACGTGCTGGCCTTTGTCGAAGTGAAGGGCCGCGGCAGCTACCAGGCGGCGGCCGAGGCGCTGGGCGGGCGGCAGTTCGGGCGGGTGGCGCGCGCCGCCAGCCTGTTCATCGCCAACCATCCGCGCTATGCCGCCTGCTCGGTGCGCTTCGACGCGGTGCTGGTCGGTGGCATATGGCCCAGGCATCTGCCGGGCGTCTGGCAACCGCCGGAGTAGTGTGTGTCCCTGAGCGAGTCCGACGAACAGCTGAAGCTCGGGCGCCTGCGCGATCTCTGCGCCGGCGACGGCAAGCGCCTCGACCTGCTCGAGGCGGGATTTCTCCTGAGCGCGCTCGCCAGTGAGGAGGCGATCGACCTCGTGCCATTCCGCCAGCACGTGACGGCGATGGCCGCCGACCTGGCCGACCTGGTGCGCCGGCGCGGCGCCTCGCCGGACTCGCTCGCCGAGGTGATCGCCAGCGCCTACGCCTATCGCGGCGACAACGAGACCTACGACGACCTGCAGAACGCCGACCTCGTGCGGGTCATCGAGCGCCGCAAGGGCCTGCCGGTGGCGCTGTCGATCCTCTACCTGCACGTCGCGCGCGCGCAAGGCTGGGAGGCCGAGGGTCTCGCCTTCCCGGGCCACTTCCTGATCCGCGTCGGCTTCGATGGCGGCCGCCACGTCGTCGATCCCTTCCACGAAGGCGCCGTGCTCGAAGCCGCCGACCTGCGCCGCCTGCTGCAGCAGGTGCTGGGCCCCGACGCCGAGCTGCAGCCGGCGCATTTCGAGCCGGTGCCCGACCGCGACGTCCTGCTGCGGCTGGAGAACAACGTCCGCCTGCGGCTGGCCAAGCGCGAGGACTGGCCGGCGGCGGCGCGCTCGCTCGACCGCATGCTGGCGATCGCGCCGGATCGCGCCGAGCTGCTGTTCGACGCCGGCGAGCTCAACGCCCGCCTCGACAAGCGGCGGGCCGCCATCGCCGCCTACGAGCGCCTGCTCGGCCTCGACGTCGAGCCCGAGCTTCGCGCGCGGGCATCGGCCCTGTTGCAGGAACTGCGTCGCGGGCTTAACTGAAGCCCAAACCACGATCATTCAGCCCCCGGGATCCGCCATGAAGCTCAGCGTCGCCATCCAGATGGACCACGTGTCGACCATCGACATCGACGGCGATTCGACCTTCGTGCTGGGCCTCGAGGCCGAGCGCCGCGGCTACGAGGTCTGGCACTACACGCCACCCGACCTGGTGTTCCGCGACCGCAAGGTGCTGGCGCGGGCGCAGCCGATGAAGCTGCGCCGCGAGAAGGGCAACCATTTCACCCTGGGCGCGCCCGAGATGCTCGACCTCTCGAAGGTCGACGTCGTGCTGCTGCGCCAGGACCCGCCGTTCGACATGTCGTACATCACCACGACGCATCTGCTGGAGCACATCCATCCCAGGACGCTGGTGGTCAACGATCCGGCGAGCGTGCGCAACGCGCCGGAGAAGCTGTTCGTCACGCATTTCGACAACGTGATGCCGCCGACCCTGATCACGGCCGACGTGGCGGCGATCCGCGCGTTCCGCGACGAGCACAAGGACATCATCCTGAAGCCGCTGTTCGGCAACGGCGGCGCCGGCGTGTTCCGCGTGCGTCCCGACGACGAGAATTTCGCCTCGCTGCTCGAGATGTTCTCGCAGCGCAGCCGCGAGCCGGTGATCGCCCAGCGCTACCTTCCCGAGGTGCGCAAGGGCGACAAGCGCATCATCCTGATCGACGGCAAGGCGGTCGGCGCCATCGACCGCGTGCCGGCCGAGGGTGAGGCGCGCTCCAACATGCATGTCGGCGGCAAGGCGGTGAAGGCCGCCCTTACCAAGCGCGACATCGAGCTCTGCGAGATCATCGGCCCGGAACTCGCCCGGCTGGGGCTGCTCTTCGTCGGCATCGACGTGATCGGCGACTATCTCACCGAGATCAACGTCACCTCGCCGACCGGCCTGCAGCAGATCAACCGCTTCGACGGCGTCTCGCTCGAGGCCCAGATCTGGGACCGCATCGAGGTGCGCTACCAGGAAACCCGAGGAAAGAAGACATGATCCGCCGCACGCTTCTGGCCCTGTCGTTCGCCCTTCCGGCCGGCGCCGCGCTCGCCCAGGGCTCGGACCTGTTCGGCCAGAAGCAGATCGTGAAGTCGGTGCTCGAAGGCGACGACGAGAAGGTGCGCCAGGCGCTGCTCAAGGGCGAGAGCCCCAACCAGACCGCCAACAACGGCACGCCGCTCCTGATCGTGGCGGTGCAGTCGGGCCATCTGCCGGTGGTCGAGACTCTGCTGAAGGGTGGCGCGACGGTCGATACGGTCGACCGCGAGGGCTACACCGCCCTGATGCGCGCCGCCGAGAAGAACGACGTCGACATCGTCGAGATCCTGCTCAGGCGCAACGCCAGCCCGCGCGCCCAGGGCCGTCAGGGCCAGACCGCGCTGATGATCGCCGCGGGACGCGGCAACGCCGAGATCGTCAAGCTGCTGCTCGCCAGGAAGGCCGATCCCAACGTGCGCGACTTCACCGGGCGCACCGCGCTTGCCTACGCCAGGCAGGCCAATCGCACGTCGGTCGAAGTGATGCTGCGCCAGGCCGGCGGCAAGGAATGATTTCCGCCGCGGCGGCGCCGATCCGGATCACCGGCTCGCTGGCGATCGACCCGGCCGAGATCGAGGAGAGCTTCGTGCGCGCCGCCGGCCCGGGCGGCCAGCACGTCAACACCACCTCGACGGCGGTGCAGCTCCGCTTCGACGTGCGCCATTCGCCGTCCCTGCCACAGGACGTCCGCCAGCGGCTGGAGCGGCTGGCGGGCCGGCGGCTGACGCGCGACGGCGTGCTGGTGCTGGTGGCGCAGGGCCAGCGCAGCCAGCTGCGCAACCGCGAGGAGGCGCTCGGCCGCCTGGTCGAGCTGATCCGCGAGGCCGCCCGCCCGCCGACGCCGCGCAAGAAGACGAAGGTCAGCAAGGCCGCCAAGCGCCGCCGTGTCGACGACAAGAAACGCCACGGCGCGATCAAGTCCCTGCGAAGGAAGCGGGCAGACGACTAGCAGCATGCTACTGTCCCGCCGGAAACGGAAGAGGTATCGCGTGGCAGACGTTCGCAAGGAAACCGACAGCCTGGGCGAGGTGAGCGTTCCGGCTGACAGACTGTGGGGCGCCCAGACCCAGCGCTCGCTCGAGCATTTCAGCATCGGCAAGGACCTGATCCCGCGCGAGATGATCACGGCCTATGCGATCCTGAAGAAGGCCGCGGCCAACGCCAATCATGACGGCAAGCGCCTCGACGACACGGCGCACAAATTGATCGTCCAGGTGTGCGACGAGATCCTGGCCGGCCAGCACCACGACATGTTCCCGCTGCACGTCTGGATGACCGGCAGCGGCACGCAGTTCAACATGAACGTGAACGAGGTGATGTCGAACCGCTGCTGCCAGATCGCAGGCACGCCGCTCGGCAGCAAGAAGCCGGTTCATCCCAACGACCACGTCAACATGAGCCAGTCGTCCAACGATTCCTTTCCGGCGGCGATGTACATCGCCGCGGCGGTGAACGTGACGGGCCGCCTGGTGCCGTCGGTGACGGCGCTGCGTGACGCCATCGCCGCCAAAGCCAAGGAATGGGACGACATCGTCAAGATCGGCCGCACCCACATGCAGGATGCCACGCCGATTACGCTCGGACAGGAATGGTCGGGCTATGCCGGCATGTTGTCGGATGACCTCGACCGCCTGCGGGACGCGCTGAAGGGCGTCTACCATCTCGCGCTCGGTGGGACTGCAGTCGGCACGGGCATCAATGCGGCACCAGGCTTTGCCGAGGCGTCGGCGGCGGAGATCGCCAAGCTGACCAAGCTGCCGTTCATCACGGCGCCCAACAAGTTCACCGTCCAGGGCGCGCACGACGCGCTGGTCCAGCTCTCGGGCACGCTGCGCACACTCGCCGTTTCGCTCTACAAGATCGCCAACGACATCCGCCTGATGTCGTGCGGCCCGCGCGCCGGCTTCGCCGAGCTGGAAATCCCAGAGAACGAACCCGGCTCCTCGATCATGCCGGGCAAGGTCAATCCGACGCAGTGCGAGGCACTCACCATGCTGGCGGTGCAGGTGATGGCCAACGACGTCGCCGTCGGCATGGGCGGCGCCGGCGGCTATCTCGAGATGAACGTCTACAAGCCGCTGATGATCTTCAACATCACGCATTCGATCACCTTGATGACCGACGGCTGCACCAACTTCCGCAAGTTCCTGGTCGAGGGCACCAAGCCCAACCTGAAGAAGATCAAGGAGTACGTTGATCGCTCCCTGATGCTGGTGACGGCGCTGGCGCCGGTGATCGGCTACGACAAGGCCTCGAAGATCGCCCACTATGCGATGGACAACGATCTGACGCTCAAGGCCGCCGCGCTGAAGCTGGGCTTCGTGAGCGAGGCCGAGTTCGACAAGGTCGTCGATCCCTCGAAGATGGTCCGGCCCTACGTCGCGACCGAGTAGGGCGTCAACGTTCGACGAGCCAGCGCCGCTCGGTGAGGAAGCGGGCTGCGACCAGGCCCATCGCCATGCCGCCGACCGCGAAGCCGCAGGTCGCGGCGGCCTCGATCGCCGACAGCGCCTTGCCCTGGTTCAGGAACACGATCGTCTGGAAGGCGAACAGGCCGGGCGTCATCATGATGATGCTGGGCACCGTCAGTGCGATGCGCGGCGCGTGCAGGCGGCTGCGCACCAGCGAGGCGCCCAGTCCGACCGCCAGTGCGCCGAAGAACGTCGCCTGCGGCAGGGCGAGGCCGAGATCGTGCAGACCGAGCCGCACCTCGTTGCCGACCATCGACAGCAGCGCCACCGCGAGGACCGTGCGGCGCGGGTTGTTGAACAGGATGCCGTAGCCGTAGCCGCCGGCGAAGCAGGCGAGCGCCCGTCCCAGCACGGCAACCGGCTCGATCGCGCCGGGCGGCGGCGCGGCCGGCGCCGGTTCGAGGCCGGCCAGCATCGCCACCACAGACATGCCGCAGGCGGCGCTGAGCGTCAGCAGCACGCCGTAGAACAGCCGCGTGATGCCGGCTGCGGTCTGGTGCTGCGTCAGGTCGAGCAGCGCGGCGACCAAGGGGAAACCCGGCACCAGGAACAGCACCGACGAGATGAAGCCGATGGCGTGGGCAAAGGCGAAGGTATGCACGCCGAAGCCAATCACGATCAGACAGTAGAGACCGGACGCCAGCGCGGCGCACAGCGCGGTCATGGCGAACTGGTTGAAGCCCCGGCGCGACAGCAGGGTCCGGGCTGCCTGGCCGATACCGCCGCTGGCCGCCGCCGCACCGGTCGCCAGCAGGTCGCCGCCGTTGAGGTAGGAGAAGGCCGCCGAGGCCACCGCCATCGACAGCGCGACCGGCAGCAGCCCGTGCAACGGCGGCGCCTTCTCGATCCGGTCGAGCTCGGCTTCCAGCGTCGCCGTGTCGAGGCCGGGTGCAGCACCGCGCGACAACGATTCCAGCGCGGCGATCTTCGAGGCATCGACGCCGGGCGGGGCGATCTCGCGTGCCAGCGTGGCGGCCTCATCTCCGGCCCATGCCGTCGCGGTCAGGCCGCCGGTCGACAACTCGACCTCGATCCGCTCGATGCCGAGTGCATGGGCGAGGCGACGCATGGCATCGCGCACCCGGAAGGCGGCATCGCCGGAATGCATCATGGCCGCGCCGAAGCGCAGCAGGACATCGAGTGCGCGGTCGAGGTCGGCGCGCGAGCCCATCACACCGTGCGCAGCCCCAGCACCTCGGCTGTGTCCCGGCGGATTCGCTCGACGAGCGCGCCATCGGTCTTCAGGTCCTGGCCGTAGGAGGGGATCATCTCCTTGAGCTTCGGCACCCAGTGGCCGACGAGCTGCTCGTGGAAGCAGTTCTCCAGCATGTGGACCATGATCCAGACGGCGGTCGAGGCGCCGGGCGAGGCGCCGAGCAGGGCCACGATGGAGGAGTCGGCCGAGTGCACGATCTCGGTGCCGAACTCGAGCTTGCCGGTATGCAGCTTGTCCTTGCGGATGATCTGGACGCGCTGGCCGGCGACGTCGAACTCCCAGTCCTGCTCGTCCATGGCCGGGTAGAATTCGCGCAGCGCCTTGAAGCGATGGCGGTTGCTCTGCAGCACCTGGCCGACGAGATATTCCTCGAGCGGGAAATTGTCCCGGCCGACGGCCAGCAGCGGCAGGATGTTGTCCGGCCGCACCGACAGCGGCAGGTCGAGCAGCGAGCCGTGCTTCAGGAACTTGGTCGAGAAGCCGGCATAGGGCCCGAACAGGACCCAGCGCTTGCCGTCGACGTAGCGCGTGTCGAGGTGAGGCACCGACATCGGCGGCGAGCCGGTCGCCGCCATGCCGTAGACCTTGGCGAGATGCCGCTCGGCGATCTCGGCCTTGCCGCAGCGCAGCCAGATGCCGCTTACCGGGAAGCCGGCGAAGCCCTTGGCCTCGGGAATGCCCGACTTCTGCAGGAGCGTGAGCGCCGCGCCGCCCGCGCCCAGGAAGACGTACCTGGCGCCGATCGACTTCCGAGCGCTCGTCTTCTCGTCCTTGACGTCGAGGCGCCAGCCGCCGCCCGGTCGCCGCTGCAGGCCGGTCACGGCCTGCGAGAAATGGATGGCGAAGCGATCCTGTCGTTGCAGGTACTTCAGGAGGTTGCCGGTCAGCGCGCCGTAGTTCACGTCGGCCCCGGTCACCATGCGCGTGGCCGCGATCTGCTGGCCGGGGTCGCGGCCTTCCATGATCAGGGGCGCCCATTCGGCGATCTGCCGGTGATCCTCCGAATACTCCATGCCGCGATAGCAATGATGGGCGCTCATGGCGGCATGGCGCTTCTTCAGGAAGGCCGCGCGGTCGGCGCCGATCACGAAGCTCATGTGCGGCACGGGATGGATGAACGAGTCGGGGCGGTCGATCGCGCCCTTCCTGATCAGGTACGACCAGAACTGGCGCGACATGTCGAACTCGACGTTGACCTCGAGCGCCTTGGCGATGTCGACGCTGCCGTCGGGCCGCTGCGGCGTATAGTTCAGCTCGCAGTTGGCGGCGTGGCCGGTGCCGGCATTGTTCCAGGCGCCGGAGCTTTCCTGCGCCTCGCCCGGCAGGCGTTCGATGATCTCGATCCTGAGATGCGGCTGCAGCTCCTTCAGGAACGTGGCCAGCGTCATGCTCATGATGCCGGCGCCCACCAGAACGACGTCGGCATCTTGGGGCTGATTGTCCGTCATGATGCTCCCGCGCGCTTGAAGGGGACCGTCGCGTCCTTGCCGAGCACGACGTAGAGGCGGCGCCAGGGCTGGTCATCGACCAGCCGCCAGGTATGGCCGCCGCCCGCCGTATCCTCGGCCAGCAGGACGTCACCGGGGGCGAGCACGAAATGCTGTCCGCCGCGCGTCAGGAATTCCAGTGTGCCGCTCAGGGTGACGACGAGCTGGCGCACCGGCGCGGTGTGCCAGGCCAGCGTGCCGCCGGGCCTGGTCTCCTGAAACGAGGCGTTGGCCACGTCGATCCTGCCGCTCAGCAGGTCGCCGTGCACGCCCGACCGGAGGTCGATCCAGCCTTCCTCGAAGTGCGAATTCTGGTCTTCGCCTGTCCAAATCCGCACGCACCGGATCATTCAGCCGCCCTGTGTTTTCGATGACGCGGGCGACGGTAGTACGCGCCACCCCGGACTGGCAACAAAATGGGCGATCGGTTAAGAAGCGCCCACGTCCCCGTAGCTCAGCTGGATAGAGCAGCGGTTTCCTAAACCGGAGGTCGGAGGTTCGAATCCTCTCGGGGACGCCATCTCCATCTCTTCGCGACATAAGGGTCGTTGTCATGACGCAGGCCGGGTTCAGCATGCGGCCGCTCCTGGCCGGCCTGATGATCCTCGCTACCGTTCTGCTCCCGAACGGAGCGGCAATTGCGCAGACTCTCGAGGGTCATTGGCAGTTCTGCCTGACCGACAGCACGGGCACCTACTCGGGCATCGTCGAGATCGGAGCGAAAGGGCAGGCGCGGCTCGCAGCGCGAGGCCCCGGGCAGAACGTCACCGAGAAGGGCCATGTCGTGGCGAACGGGACCAAGGTCGAGATCGTCTTCACGTCGTTCGAGGCGCCCTTTGGATACGATCTCGACCACTTCCACTGCCGGGTCCGATCCGTCTGGGCGCTGGACTGCGTCAACAAGGATGCTGCGGGCAAGGTCAGCGAACCTTTTGCGCTGGAACGGGTGGAAGACGCGCCGACGCCGCCCAACTCGAACACCGCCCTCTGCACCCGTCCGACCACCTGACCTCCTCGATGATCGGACGCGGGCGATTGATCTCGCTCAAAGTCCGGGACGCTTCAATGTCCTAGCGTCGCGCTATGACATTCCGCCCCGACCGCGTCACCGTGCTGAGCTACGGCTTTCGCCCCTTCTTCTTCCTGGCTGGGACCTACGCTGCCCTGGCGATGCTGCTCTGGTTGCCACTCCTGCTCGGCAATCTGTCGTTGCCGATCGGGATCGTGCCGCGCGACTGGCACATCCACGAGATGGTCTACGGCTACGCCGCGGCGACCATCGCCGGCTTTCTCCTGACCGCAATTCCCAATTGGACGGGTCGGCCACCGGTGCGCGGGCCGCTTCTGCTGGCGCTGGTCGTGGCGTGGCTGGCGGGGCGCGCGGCGATGGCGATTTCGGGGCTGATCGGCGAGCCCCTGTCGGCCGCTCTCGACCTGCTTTTCCTGCCGCTCGTCGCCGTTGTGGCCGGTCGTGAGATCGTCGCGTCGGGCAATCGCCGCAACTTCAAGATCCTGGGTGTGCTGTTCCTCCTCATCGCCGGCAATGTCGTCTTCCACCTCGAGGTGATGCGGGAGGGGACGGCCTGGTATGGGCAACGCATGGGCCTGGCCGCGGTGGTCGGGCTGATCGTGCTGATCGGCGGCCGCATCGTTCCAAGCTTCACGCGCAACGCCTTGCTGCGTCGCGGACCGGGCCGTCTGCCGCAGCCATTCGACCGTTTCGACGTGATTGCGGTCGCTGTTGCGGTGCTGGCGCTTGCGATGTGGTGCATCTGGCCGGATGCGGCAGCGACCGGCGGTGTGGCCTTTGTGGCGGGTATTCTCCAGGCGGCGCGCCTGCTGCGTTGGGCGGGCGAGCGTGCGCGAGGCGACTGGCTGGTTCTCGTGCTGCATCTTGCCTACGCCTTCATCCCGCTCGGGTTCGTCCTGCTGGCCGTGACAGTGCTGATGCCCGGCCTGCCGATGCCCGGAGCTGCCGCCCATGCCTGGGGCGTCGGGGCGCTCGGCGTGATGACCCTGGCCGTCATGACCCGGGCCACTCTGGGACATACCGGCCGTCCGTTGCTGGCCTCGCGCGGTACGGTGGCGGTCTACAGCCTTGCCCTGCTGGCGGCGGTGGCGAGGATCGGCGCCGCGCTCCCGTTGCCCGTCGACATGGCCCTGCTCGAGGTTGCGGCCGTTGCCTGGATCGCGGCGTTTGCGGGCTTCGCTTTCCTCTATGGCCCGATGATGCTGCGTCCGCGCCTCGGCGCCGGACCTCCAGGCTGCTGACCGCTGCCGCTCACTTCCTGAAGGACGTGCGGCCCGCGAACTCCCGCAGCCGCGCGGCTTCCGCGACCGCGACTTGCCGTCCGCTGCCCGAGACGCCGAGGGGCCGCAGGGCGGCGAAGGCGCGCGAGAGGCTTTGCGGTGTGATGCCGAGACGCGCCGCGATCAAACGACGGCCACCGGGCAGTGTGACTGTGACATTGCCGGTCTGGCGTGGGGCCAGCGCCAGCAGGAACGCCGACAGCCGCTCGATGGCGGACAGCAGCTTCAGGTCCTTGATCTGGCCCACCAGCGTGCGCCAGTAGCTCGAGAGCAGCAGGGTGGCGCCGTAGGCGAGCGATCCGTTGGCCCGCACCTGGGCACGGAAGGCGGCGGCCGGCCACAGCAGGATGCGGCCTTCTTCCAGCAGGCGCGCCGTCAGCAGGTACGGCGCATCCAGCATGACCGCCGGCAGGATGTAGCTGTCACCGGGGCCGAAGAACTCCACCAGCGTCTCCTCGCGCGGACCTTCGCCGAACAGGCCGACCCCGCCCGACAGCACGATATGGAGGAACTCGGCCTTCTCACCCTGATGGCACGTCACCGCACCCTTCGGCAGCGTCTGCACGAAGCAGGTCGCCAGCATTGCGGCGAGATCGGCCTCCGAGACCTGGGCGAACAGCCGGGATCGACGGATCAAAGGCAGGTCGGCTGAGCGCATTTCCTCCCCCTTGGCGCGCGGCGTTCACCGGCCACGAGCTTGGCACGGCTCGTTATCCGAAGCGAACGACGGTCGTTAACCTATGTTAACGAATCGCGAAAGAAGCCGGGCCTCCCGCGGGTCCTTGATTCACATCAACCATCACCCGCGTGCCCGCCCTGATCGTGCCTCCGCTTACGGAGGACGAGATGCCGGCACATCAGGGATTGCAGGACACGGCGGGCGACGGGCGGACCATGGCGCTCGGCATGAGCACACTGGCCTTCACCGTCTGCTTCGCGGTGTGGACGATCTTCTCGATCATCGGCATCCAGATAAAGAAGGACCTCGGCCTCTCCGACACGCAGTTCGGCCTGCTGGTCGGCACGCCCATCCTGACCGGCTCGCTGATCCGCCTGATCCTCGGCATCTGGTCCGACCAGCATGGCGGGCGCGTCGTCTACACCGGCGTCATGGTCGCGGCCGCCATCGCGACATGGCTGCTGACCTTCGCCTATGACTATCCGACCTTCCTGCTCGCCGCGCTGGGCGTCGGCATCGCCGGCGGCTCGTTCGCCGTCGGCATCGCCTACGTCTCGCGCTGGTACGACACGGGCAAGCAGGGCACGGCGCTCGGCATCTTCGGCGCCGGCAACGTCGGCGCCGCCGTCACCAAGTTCGTGGCGCCCTTCGTCATGGTCGCGTGGGGCTGGAAGAGCGTCGCGGAGATCTGGGCCGGCGCGCTCCTGGTCATGGCCGTCGTCTTCTGGGTCACCACGAAGGACGACCCGCAGCTCGCGGCGCGGCGCAAGGCCGGCATCAAGCCCGAGCCCATCTCGGCGATGATCGAGCCGCTGCGCAACGTGCAGGTCTGGCGCTTCTCGCTCTACTACTTCTTCGTGTTCGGCGGCTTCGTGGCGCTGGCGCTGTGGCTGCCGCGCTACCTGATCGGCGTCTACGGCCTCGACATCACGACGGCCGGCATGATCGGCGCCGCCTATTCGGTGCCGGCCTCGCTGTTCCGCATCTATGGTGGCGTGCTCTCCGACAAGTTCGGCGCGCGGCGCGTCATGTACTGGACGTTCGGCGTGTCGGTCGTGGCCTGCTTCGTGATGTCCTATCCGCCGACCCAGTACATCGTGAAGGGCATCACCGGACCGATCGCCTTCACGCTGGAGATGGGGCTGGTGCCGTTCACCGTCGTGGCCTTCGTGCTGGGCTTTTTCATGAGCCTCGGCAAGGCAGCGGTCTACAAGCACATCCCCGTCTATTATCCCAAGCATGTCGGCGCCGTGGGCGGCGTGGTCGGCCTGGTCGGCGGCCTGGGCGGCTTCGTGCTGCCGATCGCCTTCGGTGTCCTGAACGACCTGACCGGCGTCTGGACGAGCTGCTTCATGCTGCTGTTCCTGATCGCCGGCGTGTCGCTGGTGTGGATGCACGCGTCGATCCGCGCCATGGAGCGCGAGCAGGCGGGCGAGGCCCTCGAGCGGCTGCCCGAGCTGCCGGAGATGCAGGAGATCCACGGGCCGCAGCATGTCGGCAAGCTGTCGGGCAAGACGCTCGAGGACTGGCGGCCCGAGGACAAGACGTTCTGGGAGGAGAAGGGGCGGCGCATTGCCGGGCGCAACCTCGCCATCTCGATCCCGTCGCTGCTGCTGTCGTTCGCCGTCTGGATGGTGTGGTCGGTGGTCGTGGCCAAGCTGCCGTCGATCGGCTTTCGCTACACCACGGACCAGCTCTTCTGGCTGGCGTCGCTGCCCGGCGTGACGGGCGCGACGCTGCGCATCTTCTATTCCTTCGTCGTGCCGATCTTCGGCGGCCGGCTGTGGACGACGCTCGCCACCTGGTCGCTGATGATCCCCGCGGTCGGCATCGGCTATGCCGTGCAGAACCCGGCGACACCCTACTGGCTCTTCCTCGGACTGGCGCTGCTCTGCGGCTTCGGCGGCGGCAACTTCGCCTCGTCGATGTCCAACATCTCCTTTTTCTTCCCGAAGGCGGAGAAGGGAAATGCGCTGGCGCTGAACGCCGGCCTCGGCAACCTCGGCGTCAGCGTCGTGCAGTTCGTCGTGCCGATGGTGATCACCGCCGGCGTGTTCGGCTGGCTGGGCGGCGCGCCGCAGATCGTCAAGGAGGCGTCGGGCGAGAGCCGGCTGTGGCTACAGAACGCCGGCTTCATCTGGGTGCCGTTCATCGCCGCCTCGGCCTTCGCCGCCTGGTTCGGCATGAACGACATCGCCTCGGCGCGGGCCTCGTTCGCCGAGCAGTCGGTGATTTTCCAGCGCCGGCACAACTGGATCATGTGTTGGCTCTACACCGGCACGTTCGGCTCCTTCATCGGCTATTCGGCGGCTTTTCCGCTGCTGACCAAGACGCAGTTCCCCGAGATCAATGCCTTGCAGTACGCGTTCCTCGGACCGCTGGTCGGCGCCATCTCGCGCTCTCTGACGGGCTGGGTCTCCGATCGCTGGGGCGGCGGCCGCGTCACCTTCTGGGTGTTCGTGACGATGGCGCTCGGCGCCCTGGGCGTCATCTACTTCCTCGGCGAGAAGAACTTCACGGGCTTCTTTTCCATGTTCCTGCTGCTGTTCTTCGCCAGCGGCGTGGGCAACGCTTCGACCTTCCAGATGATCCCCGCGATCATGCGCCGCGACATGGACCGGCTGATGCCCGAGGCCCAGCCGGAGGCGCGGCGTCTGCAGTCCGAGAAGGAGTCGGCCGCGATCATCGGCTTCACGTCGGCGATCGCCGCCTACGGCGCGTTCTTCATTCCCAAGAGCTTCGGCTCGTCAATCTCGATGACCGGCAGTGCCGCGCTCGCCCTCTACGGCTTCCTTGCCTTCTACCTGAGCTGCATCGCCATCACGTGGTTCTTCTACACCCGCAAGGGCGGGCTGCTGTTCGACGTCGAGCGCAAGACGCCGGCGGCGACCACTGCCGTGCCCGCCCAATAATGGAGAGAAATCCGTGTCGCATTTCCTCGACCGCCTGACCTTCTTCAGGAAGATCAACGAGCCGTTCGCCGACGGTCACGGCATCACCACGACCGAAGACCGCGGCTGGGAGGACGCCTACCGCAAGCGCTGGCAGCACGACAAGATCGTGCGCTCCACACACGGCGCCAACTGTACGGGCTCGTGTTCGTGGAAAATCTACGTCAAGGGCGGCATCGTCACGTGGGAGACGCAGCAGACCGACTATCCGCGCACCCGGCCCGAGCTGCCCAACCATGAGCCGCGCGGTTGCTCGCGCGGCGCCAGCTATAGTTGGTATCTCTATTCCGGCAACCGCGTGAAGTATCCGCTGGCGCGCTCGCGCCTGCTGCGCCTGTGGCGCGAGGCGCGGGCCACGCTGAGCCCCGTCGCGGCCTGGGCCTCGATCGTCGAGAACCCCGAGAAGCGCAAGGCCTACACCAGCAAGCGCGGCCACGGCGGCTTCGTGCGCGTCGGTTGGGAGGAAGCGACCGAGATCATCGCGGCGGCCAACGCCTACACGGCCAAGACGCACGGCCCGGACCGCATCCTGGGCTTCTCGCCGATCCCGGCCATGTCGATGGTCTCCTACGCCGCAGGCTCGCGCTACCTGTCGCTGATCGGCGGCGTCTGCATGTCGTTCTACGATTGGTACTGCGACTTGCCGCCGTCCTCGCCGCAGACCTGGGGCGAGCAGACCGACGTTCCCGAATCGGCCGACTGGTACAATGCCGGCTTCGTCATCCTGTGGGGCTCCAACGTCCCGCAGACGCGCACCCCGGACGCGCACTTCTACACCGAGGCGCGCTATCGCGGCCTCAAGAGCGCGGTGATCTGCCCGGATTACTCCGAGGCCTCCAAGTTCGGCGACATCTGGTTGTCGGTGAAGCAGGGCACGGACTCAGCGCTCGCGATGGCGATGGGCCACGTGATCCTGAAGGAGTATCACGTCGACCGGCAGGTGAAGTATTTCCGCGACTACGTGCGGCAGTACACCGACATGCCGATGCTGGTGCGCCTGTCGCGCCGCGACGACGGCACGTACGTGCCCGACCGCTTCGTGCGCGCTTCCGATTTCGACGCCTCGCTCGGCGAGCAGAACAATCCCGAATGGAAGACCGTCGCCTTCGACGACGCCACGGGCGACATCGTGGTGCCCCGCGGGTCGATCGGCTTCCGCTGGGGCGAGGCCGGCAAGTGGAACCTCGAGGAGAAGGAGACCGCAGGCCGCGACGTCAGGCTGCGCCTCTCGCTGGCGGCGAACCGCGACGACGTCGTCGAGGTGGGCTTTCCCTACTTTGGCAGCATCGAGCACGAGCACTTTGTCTCGACGACGCACGATGCGGTCCTGAAGCGCAACGTTCCGGTCCGCCGGCTGAAGCTCGCCGACGGCGAGACGCTGGTCGCCTCGGTGCACGATCTTTTCCTCGCCAACTATGGCGTCGATGGGGGGCTCGGCGGCGCCAACGTGGCGAAGTCGCTGGACGATGACGTGCCCTACACGCCGGCATGGGCCGAGAAGATCACGGGCGTTTCGCGCGACAAGATCATCCAGGTGGCGCGCGAGTTCGCGACCAATGCCGAGAAGACCAACGGCCGCTCGATGGTGATCATCGGCGCGGCGATGAACCACTGGTACCACGCCGACATGAACTATCGCGGCGTGATCAATATGCTGGCGATGTGCGGCTGCGTCGGCCAGTCGGGCGGCGGCTGGGCGCACTATGTCGGCCAGGAGAAGCTGAGACCGCAGGCCGGCTGGGCGCCGCTCGCCTTCGCACTCGACTGGGGCCGTCCGCCGCGGCAGCAGAACTCGACCTCGGCTTTCTACGCCCACTCCGACCAGTGGCGCTACGAGACGATCAACGTCGGCGACATCGTCTCGCCCACGGCGCCACCGGGCGCTTGGGGCGGCTCGATCATCGACTACAACGTGCGCGCCGAGCGCATGGGCTGGCTGCCGTCCGCGCCGCAGCTCCGGGAAAATCCGCTCGGCATCGCCCGTGCGGCCGCGGCGGCCGGCATGGAGGTCAAGGACTACGTCGCCCAGAAGCTCAAGAGCGGCGAACTCCGCATGTCGTGCGAGGATCCCGACGATCCGAGGAACTGGCCGCGCAACATGTTCGTGTGGCGCTCCAATCTGCTCGGCTCCTCGGGCAAGGGACACGAGTACTTCCTGAAGCACCTGCTCGGCACCAGCCACGGCGTCATGGGCAAGGATTTGGGCGAGGAAGGCCGCGCCAAGCCCACCGAGGTGACCTGGCACGACGAGGGGCCGAAGGGAAAGCTCGACCTGCTGGTCACGCTCGACTTCCGCATGTCCACGACCTGCGTCTACTCCGACATCGTCCTGCCGACGGCCACCTGGTACGAGAAGAACGATCTCAACACGTCGGACATGCACCCCTTCATCCATCCGCTGACCTCCGCGGTGGATCCGGTCTGGGAGGCGAGGAGCGACTGGGAGATCTACAAGTCGATCGCCAAGGCCTTCTCGCGCGTCGCACCCGAAGTGCTGGGTGTCGAGAAGGATGTCGTGCTGACGCCGATCATGCACGACAGCCCGGGCGAGATCGCCCAGGCGCTCGACGTGAAGGAATGGAAGAAGGGCGAGGTCGAGCCCATCCCTGGCAAGACCATGCCGTCTGTCACCGTGGTCGAGCGCGATTATCCCAACACCTACCAGCGCTTCACCTCGCTAGGCCCCCTGATGGAGAAGGTCGGCAACGGCATCAAGGGCATCGCCTGGCAGACGGGACACGAGGTCGAGCACCTCAAGCACCTCAACGGCGTCGTCGCCGACGGCCCGACCAAGGGCCTGGTTCGCATCGAAACCGATATCGACGCGGCCGAAGTGTTGCTGATGCTGGCACCGGAAACCAACGGCGAGGTTGCGGTGCGGTCGTGGGAGGCACTCTCTCGCACCACCGGCCGCGAGCACGCGCATCTGGCACTGCCCAAGGAGGACGAGAAGATCCGCTTCCGCGACGTCGTCGCCCAGCCGCGCAAGATCATCTCGGCGCCGACCTGGTCGGGGCTGGAGAGCGAGAAGGTCTGCTACAGTGCGGGCTACACCAACGTCCACGAGCTGATCCCGTGGCGCACGCTCACCGGGCGCCAGCAGCTCTACCAGGATCATCGCTGGATGTTGGCGTTCGGCGAGGGGCTGTGCGTCTACCGGCCGCCGCTCGACCTGCGGGCGGTCAAGCCGGTGATCGACAGCAAGTCCAACGGCGAAAAGCAGATCGTCCTCAACTTCATCACGCCGCATCAGAAGTGGGGCATCCACTCCACCTACACCGACAATCTGATGATGCTGACGCTGTCGCGCGGCGGCCCGATCGTCTGGCTGAGCGAGGTCGACGCGGCCCGGGCCGGCATCGTCGATAACGACTGGGTCGAGGCCTACAACGTCAACGGCGCGCTGGTCGCGCGCGCCGTCGTCTCCCAGCGCATGAAGGAGGGCACGCTTTTCATGTATCACGCGCAGGAGAAGATCGTGAACGTGCCGGGCTCGGAGATGACCGGCAACCGCGGCGGCATCCACAACTCGGTGACGCGAGCGGTGCTGAAGCCGACGCACATGATCGGCGGCTGCGCCCAGCAATCCTACGGCTTCAACTACTACGGCACGATCGGCACCAACCGCGACGAGTTCGTCGTCGTGCGCAAGCTCGCGAATGTCGACTGGCTGGAACGCCACCATCCCGATGCTCGTCCGGGTGACATCCAGCCCGCGCAACGCCTGGGAGAACTGTCATGAAAGTGCGTGCGCAGATCGCGATGGTCCTGAACCTCGACAAGTGCATCGGCTGCCATACCTGTTCCGTCACTTGCAAGAACGTGTGGACCAATCGCGAAGGCATGGAATATGCCTGGTTCAACAACGTCGAGAGCAAGCCCGGTGTCGGCTATCCCAAGGAGTGGGAGAACCAGAAGCGCTGGAACGGCGGCTGGGTGCGCAAGAAGAACGGGCGGATCCAGCCCCGCATCGGCTCGAAGTGGCGCATCCTCGCCAACATCTTCGCCAACCCCGACCTGCCGGAAATCGACGACTACTACGAGCCGTTCACATTCGACTACGAGCACCTGCAGAAGGCGCCTGAACTCGAAGCCTTCCCGACCGCCCGGCCGCGCTCGCTGATCACCGGCCAGCGCATGGAGAAGATCGAGTGGGGCCCCAACTGGGAGGAGATCCTGGGCGGTGAGTTCGCCAAGCGCTCGGCCGATTCCAACTTCGAGGGCGTCCAGAAGGAGATCTACGGCCAGTTCGAGAACACCTTCATGATGTACCTGCCGCGGTTGTGCGAGCACTGCCTCAATCCGGCCTGCGTCGCGGCCTGTCCGTCGGGTGCCATCTACAAGCGCGAGGAGGACGGCATCGTCCTGATCGACCAGGACAAGTGCCGCGGCTGGCGCATGTGCGTCTCCGGCTGCCCCTACAAGAAGATCTATTTCAACTGGTCTTCGGGCAAGTCCGAGAAGTGCATCTTCTGCTATCCGCGCATCGAGGCTGGCCAGCCGACGGTCTGCTCGGAGACCTGCGTCGGCCGCATCCGCTATCTCGGCGTCATGCTGTACGACGCCGACCGCATCGAGCAGGCCGCCTCCGTCGCCGACGAGAAGCAGCTCTACGACGCGCAAATGGGCGTGTTCCTCGATCCCAACGACGAACGGGTGATCGCCCAGGCCCGCAGGGACGGCGTGCCCGATGCCTGGCTCGATGCCGCGCGCCGCTCGCCGGTGTGGAAGATGGCGATGGAGTGGATGGTCGCCTTCCCGCTGCATCCCGAGTACCGCACGCTGCCCATGGTCTGGTACGTGCCGCCGCTGTCGCCGATTCAGTCGGCGGCCGAAGCCGGCAAGATGGGCGTCGATGGCGAGATGCCCGACGTGCGGTCGCTGCGCATTCCGCTGCGCTATCTCGCCAACATGCTGACGGCAGGCGACGAGGAGCCGGTGGCGCGGGGTCTCGAACGCATGCTCGCCATGCGTGCCTATATGCGCGCCAAGACGGTCGACGGCGTCATCGACGGCGCGGTGGCCAGGCGCGTCGGTCTCGCGCCGGAGCAGATCGAGGCGATGTACCAGGTGATGGCGATCGCCAACTATGAGGATCGCTTCGTCATCCCGACCGCCCATCGCGAAACGTCCGAGGACGCCTACCGGCTGCGCGGCGCCTGCGGCTTCAGCTTCGGCAACGGCTGCTCGCCCGACGACGGCACCGGCAATCTGTTTGGCGGCGGCAAGCTCCGGGTGAAGAATCCGATGGAGGTTGCGTGATGAAGACCCTGCGGGCGCTGGCAGCCCTCCTGTCCTATCCGACGGCCCAACTGGTCGCGGCTGCCGATGAGATCCGTGACGTTCTCGATCGGGAGACGCTGATCCCCGCTGCCGAGCGGGCCGCGCTTGGCCGCCTGATCGACGATCTCGCAACCGGCGACCTCTATGACCTGCAGGAGCGCTATGGTCTGCTGTTCGACCGCACCCGCTCGCTGTCGCTGCACCTCTTCGAGCACGTGCATGGCGAGAGCCGTGACCGCGGCCAGGCCATGGTCGACCTGCTGAAGCTCTACGAGGAGAGCGGCTACACGCCGACGGCCAGCGAGCTGCCGGACTACCTGCCGCTGTTCCTGGAATATGCCTCGACCCGCGAGCCGCGTACGGCGGTCGAGCTGCTGGGCCAGCCTGCCCACGTCGTGGCCGCGCTGCGCGAGCGACTGGCCAAGCGCCGGTCACCCTACGAGGCGGCGATGGCTGCCCTGCTGGCGCTCTCCCGCGCCCGGCTCGACCAGGCAACGCTTGCGACCCTGCGCGCCGAGCCCGATCCGGAACCCGACGATCTCGAGGCGCTCGATGCCGCCTGGGCCGACCAGGAGGTGATCTTCGGACCGGGCGCCGCTTCCGGCGGTTCGAGCGGCTGTCCGGCAGATCGCATGGCCGACCGGCTGCGCGAGGCCATTCATCCCTCCCAGGGAGTTGCGTCATGAGGGACTACGTCTTCCATCTGCTGTTCACCTGGTATCCCTACGTCTGCTTCACGGTGTTCCTGCTGGGCAGCCTGGTGCGCTTCGACCGCGAGCCCTACACCTGGCGCGCGAGCTCGAGCCAGATCCTGCGCAAGCGGCAGCTCACCTGGGGCTCCAACCTCTTCCACCTCGGCATCCTCTTCCTGCTGCTCGGCCATACGGTCGGGCTGCTGACGCCGACATCGCTCTACACGCTGATGCTGACGGTCGAGCAGAAGCAGCTCGCCGCCGTGGCGGCTGGCGGCGTCGCCGGCATCGTCTGCTTCGTCGGCTTGACGATGCTGCTGCACCGCCGACTGTTCGATGTCCGCATCCGCCGCACCAGCTCGGCCATGGACATCGCGATCCTGGCCATCCTGTGGCTGCAGCTCTGCCTCGGGCTGGTCACGCTGCCCTTCTCGATCGCCCACAAGGACGGTTCGGTGATGTTGATCCTCTCGCACTGGGCGCAGGGGATTGTCACCCTGCATCCGGTCGACACGAAGACGCTGCAGGGGCTCGACTGGCCCTATCTCACGCACCTTGTGCTGGGCATGACGATCTTCCTCGTCTTCCCGTTCAGCCGCCTCGTGCACATCTGGTCGGCGCCGGTCTGGTACCTCGGCCGACGCGGCTACCAGATCGTGCGCACGCGCCGCCTGCCGGCGGAGTGATCGACATGACCGACATATCCTCGGCACTTCGCCCTCGGCGCTTCACCCGGCCCGTGCCGGTCAGCGTCAACGGGGTTGCCATCCCGAGCGCCGACATCGCGCGCGAGACCCAGCATCATCGCTCGTCCGATCCCGACGAGGCCTGGGCGATGGCCACCCGTGCGCTGGCGATTCGGGAGCTGCTGGCGCAGGAGGCGGATCACCTCGGCATTGCAGCCGATCCGATCGAGGATGAGGAGGGGCGACGCGAAACGCCGCAGGAAGCGCGCTATCGAGCCCTGCTCGAGCGCGAAGTCGCCGTGCCGCGCGCCGACGAGACCAACTGCCGCCGCTACTACGATCAGAACAGGCAGCGCTTTCGTTCGCCGGACCTGTTCGAACCGGCACACATCCTGCTGCCCGCCGCACCCGGCGATATTGTCGCCCGCGATGCGGCGCGCCGGGCGGCGGCAACGCTGCTTGAGGTGTTGCGGGAGCATCCCGAGACCTTCGCCGCATTGGCGAGGGAGCATTCGGCGTGCCCGTCCGCCGACCAGGGCGGCAACCTTGGACAGATCGGGGTCGGCCAGACGGTGCCTGAGTTCGAGGTGGCACTGCGGGCCATGGAGGCCGGCGCCGTTCATCCGCAGCCCGTCGAGACGCGCTATGGCCTCCACATCGTGCGCCTCGACCGGCGCATCGACGGGCGCGAGCTGCCCTTCGAGGCAGTCCGCGAACGCATCGCCGATTATCTCGACACGGCGGTCCACTTTCGTGCCCTGCAGCAGTACGTCTCCGTGCTTGCCGGCCGCGCCGCCATGACCGGTGTCGATCTTGCCGGCACAGCCGGCCCCCTGGTGCAATAGGGGGCGCGATGCTGTTAGGACAGGTACTCGAACAATTGAGCGACGAAACGGTCGCCGCCGAAACCCTGATCACGCTCGGCGACTTGCCGCTATACGCCGAGATCGAGAGGGCACGGCATGTTTTCGGCGAGAGCGCGCCCGCCTACGCCGCCGGTGCGGCGCGGCGCTTCGTCCAGCAGGCATCGGATGACGATTGGCTTGCCCTCATGACCGCGCTCGACCGTGCGGACGATCCCGGCATGGCCTGCCTGCGGCAGATGCTCGTCTGGTCGCTGCGCGCGGACGAAGCCGGATTGGGCGGCGGCTGCAGCGGCACGTGCAAGGGAGGCAGTCATGCCTGATATCGCCATCGCGGCCATCGTCTACTCCGACGGCATCTACCCCGACCGGACGATCGCCGAGGCGATCGCGCCGCTGCGCGGCCGGGGCCTGCAACTTGCCGGCGCCTTGCAGGTTGAACCCGTCGCGCGCAGTCGCCATCCCTGCGACATGCTGCTGGAGGATCTGGCAAGCGGCGAGGTTCACGCCATTGCCGAAGATCGCGGCAGCCAGGCACGGGGCTGCCGCCTCGATGTCGGGCTGCTCACCGAGATCGGCGAAAGCGTCCTCCACAGCCTGCACGACGACGCTCCCGTTCTGCTGGTGGTCAACAAGTTCGGCAAGATCGAGGCCGATGGCGGCGGCATGCGGCAGGCGATCGCCGAGGCGGTCGATCTCGGTGTTCCCGTGCTGGTCGGCGTGCCCGCCCGCAACCTCGATCGCTGGCGGGCCTTCGTCGGACCATTCGCTACCGAGCTCGTCGCCGACGTGGCGGCCGTCGCCGGCTGGCTGCGTGGGTGCGGCGTGGGTACCGCCGTCGACCCTCGGAAGGACCCGGCAGGAGCGGTCCACACCGTCTGATGCGATGGATGACATCACGGTTGCGCGGGCAGTCCATGTGCTCTCGGTCATCCACTGGTTCGGCGGCGTGGCCTTCGTGACGGCCGTGATCCTCCCGGCGGTGTCTAGGCTTGCTATGCCCACCGAGCGTCTTGCGTTGTTCGAGGCGGTCGAGCGGCGCTTCGCCGCACAGGCTCGCGTGTCGGTGCCGCTGGCGGGCCTCAGCGGCCTCTACATGGTCGAGCGCCTCGACCTCTGGCCGCGCTTCCTCGATCCGGCGGCTTGGTGGCTCCTCGCCATGCTGCTGCTCTGGCTGGCGTTCATGGCGATCCTGTTCCTTTTCGAACCGCTGCTGCTGCGCGGTTGGTTCGGTCGTCGCGCGGTCGCCGATCCGGCGGGCGCCTTCGCGGTGGTGCGGCGCGCGCATTGGCTGCTGCTTGCCGCCGGCGCCGTGACGGCCGGCGCCGGCGTTCTCGGTGCGCATGGAGGTCTCTCGTGAGCGTCTGTCGATCCTGGACCATCCGACTTGCCCCTCTGGCGGCAGAGGCGATGATGCTGGTGCTCGGCGCCTGCAGCTCCACGCCGCCGGCGTCACCCGAGCTGATGGCCCGTTGCGCGAAGCTCTATGGCCTGTGGCACCGCTACGAGCAGCACGTCACGTTCCATCACACCGGCCAGCGCGCCCGCGCCGAGCTGGCGCTGCACCGGTGCGAGCAGGGGCGGTACGAGGAAGGAATCCCGGAGCTCGAACAAATGCTGCGACGCGGCCGGATTGCGGTGCCGCCAACATAGCCACGTCCGGCGCTCCTGAGGATGCCGCCCGCGTCTATACGCTGCGGCCCACCGCTGTCCTCGTCTAGAATCGCGTGGTGAGTGAGGTCAGCCAGTCCGGCGACAGGTCGACGGCGTGAGCCTCCACCTTCTTGTCGAGGCCTGACAGAACCAGCAAGCCGAACGCGATCAGCCCCGTTCCCAACGCGATTTTTGCGCCTTGACCCGTCGCCATCAGGCGGCCGCGAAGGCGCAGCATGGTCTCGCGCGACACGATTCCGAGAAGAAGCAGGGGCAGTGCGGCTCCGAAGCCGAAGACCAGCATGGTCGCGGCGACCTGACCCAGATTCTGGCCACTCGCAGCCAGAACCGTTGCGGCGCCGAGGGTCGGCCCCGCGCACGGTGCCCAAACGATGCCGAGCAGCAGACCGACGGAGAATTGCCCGGCGAGGCCAGTCTTGGCGGCGCCGCCAAACCGGCTCTCCGCCCAGTTGCCGATCGGGCCCGACGCCACCGCAAGACTCGCCTGGAGGCGTGGTACGACGAGCACGATGCCGACGCCAACCATCAGGATCGCGCCGGCGCCGCGGAAGGCTCCTGCGTCCAGTCCGATGGCAAAGCCGATGGTCGCGACGAACAGGCCGACTGCCGTGAACGAGAGGGCGAGACCCGAGGCAAGAGCCGCCGGCCCCAGCCTGTGCTCCGACGCGGCGGTTCCCAGCACCAGCGGGATGAGCGGTATGACGCAGGGTGACAGGGTCGAGAGGGCGCCTGCGAGGAACGCCAGACCGAGCGTGGCAGTCACGGTATCGGCCTAGACGGATTTGTCGAGGAGCGCTTCGATCGACGCAGCGTTCGTGTCACCGGTCGACCGACCGACCTCCTTCGATCCCTTGAAGGAAATCAGCGTGCTTTGCGTGGTCACACGGAACTGACGCAGGAGGTCCTTCTGGCTGTCGAAATCGATTTCGAAGGCGACGAGGTTCTTGAACTTGGCCTTGGTGGCCAACCTGGAGAGGATCGGCTTCTGCGCCTTGCAGGTCGGGCACCAAGGGGCGCTGACCTCAAGCAGGATCGGCTTTCCGGCGGCCTGGGCGGCTTCAAAGGCGCTGGCGTCGAAGGGACGTGCCTGGAAGGCGTGAGCCGGCACAAAGGCGATCGTGCCAACGCCGGCCATCGCGGTCTGCAGAAGAAAGCGCCTGGAGATCATCATTCGTCCTCGCGTTGTTTCGACCGAGTCGCGTGCGACCCTTGAACGGTTCTTCGAGTGGAAAAGCGCGAACGTTACAGGGCTGGGGCTGAACCTTCCGAGCTTCCATGATGCTGATTTCTTGCCTTGCCGAGCGGCTGTGGCGCCGGGCGGGCGGCGCGAGAGCGCGATCGGGAGAGTGCCGGCGAGGTTTCCCGTCAATGCGCCCGACCAAACGAGGTCGGACTTTCACTTGTTCGTGTGCGGCGGTGAAAGGGCCATACGCCGCGACAGTCGGCCGCCGGCTCGATGTGGAGACCGGGGGAGGCGGGGATGGAGCGGGCGGTCGCAACGAATGGGCCTGTTCTCCCGAACGGCCCGATAGTCGGGCGGGCGCGGCATTGGAGCATGTGTTCTCTCAGGCACTCTCGCTGTCACGAAAGCGTGATGCACGGCCGGGCCTTGGAGACGTCGAGCAGGAAAAGAGCCTCACCTTCCGCGTAACGTTCTGGCCGTTCGCGTCGAACAACCTGAGGCGAGCCCACTGCTCGCACATTCAGGAGGAACTTCATGAACAAGCGTACGCTGATCACGACGGCCGCTGCGATCTTCGCCGCGGGCACCTTCGCTTCCGCCGCCTTTGCCGACGGCGTGAAGTGCACCGGTACGAACGCCTGCAAGGGGCAGAGCGCCTGCAAGAGCGCCAAGAACGCCTGCAAGGGCCAGAACGCCTGCAAGGGCCAGGGCTTCACGGAGGCGTCGTCCGCGCAGGACTGCACGGCCAAGGGCGGCAAGGTGATCTGAGGCCACGGGTCGCACGTCGACGCGGGCGTCCGCGGCCTGCCGCGGACGCCCGTCTTCCCCTGGAGAAGCCGCCATGCTTACAGCCGAGAACGTCGACTTTGGATTGGGGCTCCGCCCCGAGCACTACGAGGAAATCGTCGCCAATCCGGGTCGGGTCAGCTGGTTCGAGGCGATCAGCGAGAACTACATGGTGCCGGGCGGCAGCCCGCTGCACTGGCTCGACCGCATCCGACGCGACTACCCGATCGCATTGCATGGCGTGTCGCTTTCCATCGGCTCGGTCGATCCGCTGGACGATCGCTACCTCGAAGCCCTCACGTCTCTCATGGATCGCGTTCAGCCCATGTGGGTGTCCGACCATCTGTGTTTCACCGGCGTGCGTGGCCTCAACATGCACGACTTGCTGCCGCTGCCCTACACCGAGGAAGCGCTCGGCCACGTCGTCGAGCGCGTGCTCCGCGTCCAGGACCGGCTCGGCTGCCGCCTGGTGATCGAGAATGCATCGAGCTACGTCACGTATGCGAGCTCCGAGCTCAGCGAATGGGATTTCATCGCCGAACTCAGCCGCCGCGCCGACTGCGAGATCCTGCTGGACGTCAACAACGTCTACGTCAGTGCCTTCAACCATCAATTCGACGCCATGACGTTCCTGCGTGCCATGCCGCGGCAGCGGGTGCGTCAGTTCCATCTCGCCGGCCACACGAACAAGGGCAGTCACATCATCGACACGCATGACAGTCCGATCGTGCCGGAGGTCTGGGAACTCTATGCCGAGGCCGCGCGACTTTTCCCCGGTGTGCCGACCATGATCGAACGCGACGCCAACATCCCGCCCTACGCCGAGCTGCTGGCCGAACTCGACATTGCTCGCCGCATTGCCGTCGAGGCGGGCCGCGAGGCGGCGGCATGAGCGGCACCAGGGTATCGACGGGCACCTCCCTTGCCGAGCTGCAGGGCGCCTTCCAGGACTACCTGCTGGGCAGTGACGACGCTTTCCGCTCGGAGGTGCGCGATTCGGCGATGGCGGACCGGATCACCCTGCTCGCCGTCTATCGTGAGGGCTATGCGCTGCGGCTGATCGAGGCGCTGACGGCCGACTATCCCGGTCTGATCGCGATGGTCGGCGAGGAGGCCTTCGACGAAATGGCGCGCGCCTACATTGCCGCGCACCCTTCGCGCCATCCCTCGGTCCGCTGGTTTGGCCGCAACCTCGCGAGCTTCCTCGAGTCGGCGGCCCCCGACAATTGCCCGTCGGCTGCCGCCGAGATGGCCCGCTTCGAATGGAAACTGGGCGAAGCCTGGGACGCGGCCGACCGAAAGCCGGTGTCGGCCGATGCGCTGATGGCATTGCCGGAGGAAGCATGGGAAACGCTCTCCTTCACGACCATACCTTCGCTGCGCCGCCTGTCGCTCGCCTTCGAGGTACCGCAGGCGTGGCAGCGCCGCGAGGAGACCGCGCCGGGGGCGCTGGAAGTGGTCGCCGCGCCCGCGCCGGTGTCCTGGGTGATCTGGCGCCCCGATCTCCGCCCCCGATTCCGGATGCTCGAGGGCGACGAGCCGATTCTGCTGGATGCCCTGTCCACGGGAAGGACCTTCCCGGAACTCTGCGCCGCCCTCGCCGCTGAGACCGGCGAAGACGCGATTGCGGCCCGTGTCGCGGGTCCGCTTCGCGTCTGGGTCGAGGCCGGGATGATCGGCTCGTTCCACCACCGACGCCAGCCTCTCCAGGCCAACCGCTGAACGCCGAAGCATTTGTCGGACTCACAAGGTGATCGCATGAACCTTCCAGCCTTGATCCTCTACGACTGGTCTCGGGTGGTCGCCGGCCATCTTGCCTGGGCCGGACCGCTGGCCGCCCGGATCGTGGTGGGCTGGGTGTTCCTGTGGACGGGCTGGCAGAAGCTGCAGGTTCTGCCGCGCATGATCGAGACCTTCAGGGAGTGGGGGATTCCCGCGCCGGAGATCCTGACGCCTTTCGTCTCGGCGATGGAGTTCGTGGGCGGCCTTCTTCTCCTCCTGGGATTGCTGACCCGCTTCGTCTCGGTTCCGATGATGATCATCATGGTGGTGGCGATCGCCGCGGCGAAGTGGGAGGACGTCGATTCACTCCAGACCCTGCTGGGCTTCGAGGAAGTCTCATACTTCGTGATGTTTGCGTGGCTCGGGATTGCCGGGCCGGGCCCGGTTTCGCTCGACCATTTCGTCCTGAAGGCGCTGCGCAAGGACCGTCCGCCGTCGGACTACGGGGCCTGAGCGCTTGCGCGGCGTCTTCTGGCGGACCCTGGCGGTGTCGCTGCTCGCAGCGGCGCCGGCTCTTGCCGCCCCCGTCTCCGACTGCACCGTGGAAGGAAATCTATTCGAGCAGGATGGGTTGAAGCTCGACGTTGCCTACCACTGCCGCGCCTCCCGGTCGTTGACGTTCGAAGTGGCGGAGGCGTCTGCGGCGCCGTTCATCTCGCGCTTCGAAGCTGGACAAAGGGATAGTATCGCTCAGGCCCGCTACCGCGTCGACCTGTCGGCGTATGGCCGCGCCATCGATTCGCCCTCGCTTGCCGTCGCCCGTGGCAGTGGCGTGCTGGCGACGCTGGGGAGCTGGCTGCTGGAGCCGCGCGGCTACGATCGTCCGCCCGACATCGACATCCGGGTGACGACCGGACCGGGGCTGTCGTTCGCCTCGGGTCTCCCGAAGGTGGGCGGGGCATGGCGGCTGACAGGCACGACGGTGCGGTTTGCCGGCTACTCGGTCCTCGGCAAATTCGCCTATCGCGAGTTCGCCATGCCCGCTGTCGGCAGTCTGCGTGCCGGCCGGCCGAGATCGCGTGATGCCGTGCTTCGCGTGGCAATTCTCGACGGCATCGGCGACACAGGCCGTGCGGATCTCTTCGACTGGGTCGAGCGGACGGCCGAGGCCCAGTCCAACTATTGGCAGGGCTTCACGGCGAATCAGGTGCTGGTCGGCCTCGTGCCGGTGACCGGCAAGCGCGGCGTCGGCTTTGGTCGGACCTTGCCCGGCGGCGGTGTCACGGTGATGGTCGAGGTCGCCCCCGATGTCGATCGGCGGCGCCTGTTCGACGACTGGGTGCTGACCCACGAATTGATCCATACGGCCATGCCCTACATCCGCGGTCGTGGAACCTGGCTCATGGAAGGGGCGGCAACCTACGTCGAGCCGATCATCCGCGCGCGCGCCGGTTGGAAGACCGAGCAGGAGGTCTGGCGCGAGTGGATGACGAGCATGCCGCAGGGCCTGAGGGCCTTCTCGGCCGGGCTGGCCAATGCTTCCGGCCGGGAGAACTACTGGGGCGGCGCCACTTTCATGCTGCTCGCAGACCTCGCCCTGCGGCGCGCCACCGATGGGACTAGAGGCATCGAGGACTGTCTGCGCGGAGTGTTGTGGAGCGGCCTCGATGGTGCGCAGCGCGTTCGCCTGAGCGAGTTTGTCGCCGCCTGCGACCGTGCCACGGGAACCGATGTCGTCGCGATGCTCGTCGATCGGCACTTCAACAATGCGTCGCCCGTCGATCTCCCGGCTCTGTGGAAGGAGCTCGGCGTGTCCCTGGTCGGCGGCCAGATCGTACTCGACGACTCGGCGCCGGGTGCTCCGTTGCGCAGGATGGTCGTGGCCGGCGACGGACAGAACCGGCGCGTCAAGCTGCCGTGGCTGCCATGAGATCCAATCGGGCGCGACGCTGCGCCAGAAGCCGCCGCCGTCAGAAGAGATCGACTGCACCGGCCACGAAGCGATCGACCAGCGCGGCGATGCCGTGCAGTTCGCGGTCGACGATCTCCCCGACCCGGGGTTTCAGGCGGTCCACGGGGCTGTCGTCGCGCACGGCGACGCGGACATGGGCGATCGCGGGCGTCGTCACCGGTTTGCCGATTTCGCTCACCAGAAAGCATTGAGCCGCTACCGCTTCCGGCAAGGTTGAGACGATCGCCTCGGCGATGTGGCGGGCGACGACGTTGTAGATCTTGCCGACATGGCTGACCGGATTCTTGCCGGCCGCGGCCTCGAGGCTCATGGGACGGCAGGGCGTGATCAGCCCGTTGATCCTGTTGCCGCGCCCGACCTGCCCGTCGTCGCCGGCCTCGGCCGAGGTGCCCGTCACGGTGAGGTAGACCGACCCCGATGAAGGATCATCGGCGGCATTGACGTGGACGTGACATTCGTCGAAGCCGCATTCGGCGGCGAGATCGCCGATCTTGCGCCGGATCGCCGTCACCTCGCCGAGATAGTCGTCGAGCGTCGACAGGTAGCGGCCGATCATCGCGCAGGCGATCGTCAGCGATACGGTGGTGCCGCTGCGGACACCCATCACCTTGATGTCCTCGCCCCAGGCGGGATGACTCGACGCGCGCGGCCGGCCGTTCAGAAGCGCCTCGGCTCTCAGGACGAGAATCTCCAGCGCGCTCATCGGTGCGTAGCCGACGCCGAAAGACGTGTCGTTGGACAAGGGAACCTGACGTTCCGGTCCGGACTTCCGCGTGAAGAGCTCGCCGAGCGCGTGCGAGCCGGGCCGCAGGACGCTATGCAGCCGAATGTGGCGATCGGCATCGAACGCGTGCAGGTTCTGGCGCAGCCAGGCGCGCGACCCCTCGATGGCGATCTCGTCCAGCGGCAGGGATGTGCCGCCCACGGCCGCGACGGCCCGACCAGACAGGTAGAGCTCGGAAGGTGCCAGAATCTCCCCGCCGCCGAAGCGGGGTGCGGCACTGCCGCCGCACAGCAGGGCCTTGTCCACATTGTGGTGCAGGATCGCGCCGAAGCGGTCGAGGTAGGCCCGGCACAGGTTCCTGGACAGCGCTTCGGCCAGCGCGTCGCATATGGAATCCGGATGGCCCAGCCCCTTGCGCTCGACCATCTCGACGGGCTCGTCGCCACGCGGCAGGGAGGAGACGACGAGGTTCATCGCAGCCGGTGCCGATCGTCGACCGCGGATCGCTGCGTCTCCGACCAGCCTTCGGCGCCGATCAGCGGCACGAAGCGTACCGGCTGGAGATCCTCCATCCTGTCCTCGCCGTTGTCGCCGCGTGTCATGCGGATCAGGGACTGGCCAAAGCTGCTATGGGCCAATGGCATGACAAGCCGGCCGCCCGGCTTGAGCTGGGTGCGCAGCGACGGAGGAATGTGTGGCCCCTCGGCGGTCACGACGATGGCATCGTAGGGTGCCGCGCCAGGCCAACCCAACGTGCCGTCTCCCTCGATGACGTGGACGGTCCGGTAGCCCAGGCGGTCGAGCGTGGCGCGGGCCCGATTGGCCAGCGCCGCGATGCGCTCGATCGTATGGACCTCGCTTGCGATATGGGCGAGGACGGCCGCCGCATAGCCCGAGCCGGTGCCGATCTCGAGGACTCTCTCGCCTCCTTGCAGGAGCAGTGCTTCGGTCATGGCAGCGACGATGTAGGGCTGCGAGATCGTCTGCCCTTCGCCGATCGGCAGCGGCTGGTCGGTATGGGCGAATTCGCGCAGATCCTCCGGCACGAACTCCTCGCAGGCGACCGCGCGCATCGCGTCCAGCACCCTGGCGTCGCTGACACCCCTGGCGGCGATCTGGTCAAGGACCATCTCGTTGCGCTGCGCGATGTAGGAATCGGCATGTTCCAAGCGACCAATCCTCGCTGACGCTGCCTTCTAGACCCGGGCGATCACACGGATATTGATCTGGCTCAAATGATCCCCGAGCCGCAGGGGTAAGTTTCTTTAACTGGTTGGAGGTTGCGATGGTCGAGCACACGCTGTCGATTTCGCCCGAGAAGGTCTGCCATATCGTCGTGAAGGCTCGTGAATTCGATGTCCAGGACGTCGAAACAGATCCCGATTCAGGGTCCAACGCCACCGACGACTCCATGCTGTCCGTTCTCGAGACCCACGGCGACGATCCGACCTTCCAGGAACTGGTGGAGTTCATCGACGGCCTGTCGGAGGACGAGCAGGTCGATCTGGTCGCACTCACCTGGCTCGGCCGCGGCGATGGCGTGCTCGAGGACTGGCCGGAGCTGCGGCGGGAAGCGCAGCGCGCCCACAACAAGCGGACCGCGGCCTATCTTCTCGGCAAGCCGATGCTGGCCGACCATCTCGAGGATGGATTGTCGGAATTCGGATGCTCCTGCGAGGAATTCGAGAAGGGTCATCTCTGATCCGGCTCGGCGAGGTGGAAGGAGGCGGCCATGCCGGTGCAGAACGCCGAAATCGCCGCCATGTTCGACCAGACTGCGGAGCTGCTGGAGATCCTCGACGAGAATCCGTTTCGCGTTCGCGCCTATCGCCGCGCCGCCCGAATTCTGGAGGGCCTGCCGAGGAGCGTGGCGAGCTTGCTGGCGTCGGGCCGGGATCTCTCCGAGCTGCCGGGCATCGGCAAGGACCTGGCGGGCAAGATTGCCGAGATCGTGAAATCCGCCCGATTCTCCCTGCTCGAGGAACTGAAGCGTAGACTTCCCGGGCAACTTGCGGAGATCGCCGCCCTGCCGGGGCTTGGTCCCAAGCGCGTCAAGTTGCTCTACGACCGGCTGAAGGTGCGGACGCTCGACGATCTGAGGCGTGCGGTGCGCGCTGGAAGGCTGCGATCCGTGCAGGGCCTTGGCGCCGCCGTCGAGCGAAAGCTGACCGGCGCTGTCGAGAAGTCGACGGGCAGTCGGCGCTACAGGCTGTCGGTTGCCGAGGCGGAAGCGGCGGCCCTCGTCGATTGGATGCAGCCCTCGGGACGGGTGGCCGTGGCCGGAAGTTGCCGCCGCCGCCGCGATACCGTCGGCGATCTCGACATTCTCGTCGCGGCAAAGAACGGCATCGCCGTTGCCGACCGCCTGACCCGCTATGAAAACGTGGCCTCGGTCCTGGCGCGCGGCGGCACCCGGACCAGCGTGGTCCTGGGTTCCGGACTGCAGGTCGATCTGCGGGTGGTGCCCGAGGAAAGCTGGGGGGCGGCCCTGCTCTATCTCACCGGTTCGAAGGCGCACAACATCGCGCTTCGCGCGATTGCCCGGGAGCATGGCTGGAAGCTCAACGAGTACGGGCTGTTCGCAGGCACCCGCCGCCTCGCCGGCACGACCGAAGCCGACGTCTATGCGAAGCTGGGCCTTGCCTTTGTGCCGCCCGAACTACGCGAGGACACCGGCGAAATTGCAGCCGCCCAGATCGACGGGTTGCCGCCTCTCGTCGTCGGCGACGACATCCGCGGCGACCTCCACGTCCATTCCGACTGGAGCGACGGCACCGCCACCATCGCCGACATGGCCGCCGCCGCGCGGCGCCGTGGCTACAGCTACATCGCCATCACCGATCACAGCAGGCGCGTAGCCATCGCTCACGGGCTCGATCGTGCGCGTCTTCTCCGCCAGATCGCGGAAATCGACCGGCTGAATGCGGGCATGCGGGGCTTCACGATCCTCAAGGGGATCGAAGTCGACATTCTGAAGGACGGCGGGCTCGATTTGTCCGACCCTGTTCTTTCCCGCCTCGACGTCGTCGTCGCCGCGGTCCACTCCGCCTTCGCTCTGTCGCGCGACGAGCAGACCGAGCGGGTCCTGCGCGCCATGCGCCATCCGCATGTTTCGATCCTGGCGCATCCGACCGGCCGCCTGATCGGACAGCGGCAGGGCTTCGATATCGACCTGGATCGCGTGTTCGCCGCGGCACGAGAGACCGGCTGCATCCTGGAGATCAATGCCGCGCCCGATCGGCTGGATCTGAACGGCGACTATGTGCGCGCCGCGAGGAGTACGGGCGCACGCTTTGCGATCTCGACGGATGCGCACTCGCCGGACGGTCTGGAATGGATGCGGTTCGGCGTCGATCAGGCGCGCCGTGGATGGCTCGGCCCCTCCGATATCATCAACACTCATTCTCTCGCCGACCTGCGGAAGCTGTTGAAACGCCACCCGGCCGCCGTCCTGTCCGCATCGCCCTGCTCAGCGGCGAGGGCCGGCAGTCGCCTGTCGCACGGTCTCAGTCGCCGGCGGCGGGCGCCTCGATCGCCGGGGGCGTCGGCTTCTTGAGCGGCTTGCGACGTTCCTCGAAGCGCTGCAGCAGGGTGAAGAACGACGGCACGAACAGCACCGCTAGGCAGGTCGAGGCAATCATGCCGGTCATCACGCAAAGACCGAGCGACACCCGCGCCGAGGCGCCGGCGCCGGTCGCGGTCACCAGCGGCACGACGCCCAGGATGAAGGCGAAGGAGGTCATCAGGATGGGCCGGAAGCGGGTCCGGGCGGCGTGGACGGCGCAGTCGACGATGTCCTTGCCTTCCTTGATACGGGTGTCTCGGGCGACCTCGACGATGAGGATGGCGTTCTTGGCGCCGAGCGCGATCAGCAGCATCAGGCCGATCTGCGTGTAGAGATTGTTCGGAAGGCCGACGGCGCTGAGCGCGGTGGCCGGACCGATCAGTGCCAGCGGCACGGCGAGGATCACGGCGAGCGGCGCGATCCAGCTCTCGTACTGCCCGGCGAGGCAGAGATAGACCAGCAGGATGGCCAGCGCGAAAACATACATGAGCTGGTTGCCGACGATGTTCTCCTGGTAGGACATCGCGGTCCATTCGTAGCCCGTGCCGGGCGGCAGGATCGCCTTGGCAATCTGCTCCATGAGGTCCATCGCCTCGCCCGAGCTGAAGCCCGGCGCCGGCGAGCCGACGATCGCGGCCGACGGGTAGAGGTTGTAGAGGCTGATCAGCGGCGATCCCAGCGCCGGCTTTAGCTCGGCCAGCGCGCCGACCGGCACCATCTGGCCGTCGGTATTCTTCACTTGCAGCTTCAGGATGTCCTCGGGCTTCAGGCGGTACTGCGAATCGGCCTGCATGAAGACCTGCAGGGAGAGGCCGAACTTGTTGAAGCGGTTGACGTAGGCCGACCCGACGTACGACGACAGGGTGGTGAAGACCTCGCCAATCGACACCTTGAGCGTCTCGGCCTTGGAGCGGTCGATCTCGACCCGGACGTGCGGCGCACCGGCGCGGAACGTAGTGATCAGATTCTGCAGCGCCGATTGGGTGCCCGCCTGCTCGATCACGTTGTTGGTGATGTTCTGCAGCTTCACATAGTCGAAGCTGCCGTCTCTCTGTTCGATCTGCATCTGGAAGCCGCCGGCATTGCCGATACCCTGGATGGCAGGCGGCACGAGCGGGAAGGCCTTGCCGTCTTCCAGCGCCTGGACACCGTGCGCGATGTTCATGACGATCGAGCGCAGGTCCTGGCCCTCGGCCTTGCCGCGGACGGACCAGTCTTTGAGGATGACGTAGACAACACCCGCATTGGCGAGCGCGGAGTTGCTGTCCAGCACCGACATGCCGGAAATTTGCACGACCTCCTGAACGCCGGGAGTGGCGAGTGCGATCGTGCCGGCTTGGCGGACGGCGGCGGACGTGCGTTCGAGCGAGGCGCCGTCGGGAAGCTGGACGCCGATCAGCATGTAGCCCTGGTCCTCGTTCGGGATGAAGGCGGTGGGCAGACGGGCGACGCCCCAGCCGCCGACGCCGGCCATGACGATGGCGAGCAGCACCATGAGACCGCTACGCTTGACCATGCCGTGAATGATGCCGCCGTAGACGTCCTCGAGCTTGCCGTAGACCTTGTTGAATCCGCGGAAGAAGATGTTGCGCTTTTCCGGCGGGGTTGCCGCCCGCAGCCATAGCGCACACTGCGTCGGCTTGAGCGTTGCGGCGTTCACCGCGCTGATGAAGGCCGTCGCCGCGATCACCAGCGCGAACTGGGCGAACATCTGGCCGGTCAGGCCCGGCACGAAGGCGGCCGGCAGAAATACCGACATCAGGACCAGCGTGATGCCGATCACGGGGCCGAACAGCTCGTCCATCGCCTTGATCGCGGCGTCATGGGGGGACATGCCGCGTTCGATGTGGTGGGCGACACCTTCCACGATCACGATCGCGTCGTCGACCACGATGCCGATCGCCAGCACGATGCCGAACATCGTCGTGGTGTTGATGGTGAATCCGAGCGCCGCCATGGCCGCGAAGGCGCCGATGATCGTCACCGGGATGGTGGTGGCCGGCACCAGCATGGCGCGCCAGTCCTGCAGGAACAGCACGATGACGATGAGCACCAGGACGCCTGCCTCGATCAGGGTCATGAACACCTCGTTGATCGAGGTCTTCACGAACTTCGTGGTGTCGAAGGGGATGCTCCAGGCGAGGCCCGGCGGGAACGCCTTGGCCAGTTCCTCCATCTTGGCCCGCACGCGGTTGGCGACGTCGAGCGCGTTGGCTTCGGGAAGCTGATAGATCGCCACGCCGGCGCCCGGCCTGTTGTTGCGTTCGAAGGTTTGCGCGTAGGTCTGTGCGCCGAGCTCGATGCGGGCGATGTCCTTGAGGCGGAGGATGCGGCCGCCGTTGCCTTGCTCGGTCTTGACGATGACGTTGCCGAACTCCTCGGGCGTCGAGAGGCGGCCCTGGATGTCGACCGTGTACTGGAAGTCGGTGTTCTTGGGTGCCGGCGGCATTCCGACCTGGCCCGCGGTTACCGGCTGGCTCTGCTCCTGCACGACCCGCGCCACCTGGGAGGGCGTGAGGCCGAACGTGTAGAGCTTCTGCGGATCCATCCAGATGCGCATCGAGTACTGGCCGACACCCAGGACCTGCGTGTTGCCGACGCCGGGCACGCGCGACAATTCATTGATCAGGTTGATGGTCGCGTAGTTGCTCATGTACAGGCTGTCGAAGCGCCCGTCCGGCGAGATAAGCGACACGATCTGCAGGATCGCCGTCGACTTCTTCTCGGTCACCACGCCCTGCGCCTGCACCGGGTCGGGCAGCGACGCCAGAGCGGCGCTGACGCGGTTCTGCACCAGCACCTGCGCGAAATCGAGGTCTGTCCCGATCTCGAACGTCACCGTCAGCGTGTAGGTGCCGGCGTCGGTGCTGGTGGACTGCATGTAGATCATCTTCTCGACGCCGTTGACCTGCAGCTCGATCGGCAGGGCGACGTTGTCGACGACGGTCTGCGCGCTGGCGCCCGGATAGGTCGTAGTGACCTGCACGGTGGGCGGCACGATGTTGGGGTACTGCGCCACCGGCAGGACGACGAGCGCGACGCCGCCCAGCAGGACGATCACGATCGCCAGCACGTTGGCCAGAACCGGCCGATTGATGAAGAACTCGGAGATCATCGATGCAATTCCGGTCCGGTCACTTCTTCGGCTGGTCGGCCGGCGGCAGCTCTATCTTCGTCTCCTTGGGGACGATCTTGGCGCCCGGAATCGCCCGGCCGCTGGTCGAGAGCACAACCCTGTCGTCGGCCGCGAGGCCCGACTTCACAACGCGGATGCCGCCGACCAGGAGCTGGCCGAGCACGATGTGCTTCTGCTCGACCACGTTGTCCTTGTTGACGATCAGCACGTACTTGCCGGCCTGGTCCTCGGCGATGACCCGGTTGGGGATCAGCAGGACCTGCTGGGCCCCCAGCCCCTGCGGCACCTGGATGCGCGTGAAGAAGCCGGGGACCAGGTCGCGGTTGGGATTCTTGAACAGGCCCCGCACCAGTACGGTGCCGGTGTTGGCGTCGACCTCGGGCGAGACGTAGTTCAGGTTGCCGTGGTGTGGATAGCCTTCCTCGTTCATCAGGCCGACGTTGAGCGGGATCTTGCTCAGCTCCTCGACTGTCAGGCGCCGGTTCTCGAGGTTTTGCCGGATTTGCAGGACATCCTGCTCGCTCATGTTGAACTCGACGTAGATCGGGTCGAGCTGGACGATCGTGGCGAGCTTGGTCGCCGTCGAAGCGCCGACCAGTTCGCCAACCGACACGAGATGCTTGGTCACGATGCCGTCGAACGGCGCCTGCACGGTGGTGTAGCCCAGATTGGTCTGGGCGATGGTGAGGTTGCCCTCGGCGTTCTCGACGTTGGCGCGGGCGTTGTCGCGCTTGGCCTTGGCCTGGTCGTAGGTGTTCTGTGCCGACACGTTCTGGCGCAGCAGGATCTCCTGGCGGTTGAACTCGGCCTCGGCCTGGACGAGCGACGCCTTGGCGCCGTCGAGCTGGGCCTGGGCCTCCTTGACCTTGGCCTTGTACATCGTCTGCTCGATCATGAAGAGCAGGTCGTCCTTTTTCACGACCGAGCCGTCGACGTAGTTCTGGGAGATCAGGAAGCCCTCGACGCGCGCCACCAGGTCGACAGTGGCGAACGCCACCGTGTTGCCGGTCAGCTCCTCATAGGGCGTCACCGCCTGCTGCACGGGCACCGCGACGCCGATCTCCGGCGGCGGCGGCGGCTGAAACTTGTTCTCGGGCTTGCAGCCTGCCAGCGATGTTGCCAAGGCGACTGCCGCCACCAACGGCGACAGGACCCGACACGGCCTGGTGACTGCAAGAAACCCGGCTTCGTCGCTACGATTCCACATGCTTCCGACGATGCTCCCCGCCATATCGGCCAAGCGTTAGCGCATCCCATGCAAGATTGCCACCGTCGCCGCCGTCACGCCCGCTTGAGCACCAGCGACAGGTTGTTTGCCGGCATCTCGACGATCTCAGGCGGCCCGAAGCCATGCCCCGCGGCGAGGTCGGCGACGGCCTCGAGGTCGCGCACGCCCCAGGCCGGATTGCGCCGTCTGAGGTCGCGGTCGAACGCCTCGTTGCCGGGCGCGGTGTGCCGGCCGCCGCGCCGGTAGGGGCCGTAGAGGAAGAGGATGCCGCCGGCCGGCAGGGCCCGCGCCGCGCCGGCGACCAGCCCGACCGCGGCCTCCCAGGGCGCGATATGGATCATGTTGCAGCACAGGACGGCAGCTGCTCGCTCGACCGGCCAGTGCCCGGCCGTGACGTCGAGCGGCAGGGCGGGCCGCACGTTGGCGAGACCCAACGTGCGGACCCAGTCGTCGATGCTGGCGCGGGCCCCTTCGTCGGGATCGCTGGGTTGAAAGGCGAGGCCTGGCATCGCTGCGGCGAAGTGGGCGACGTGCTCACCGGTGCCGCTGGCGATCTCCAGCACCAGGCCTTCCTTCGGCAGGCGCGGCAGCAGGACGTCGAGGATGGGCTGGCGATTGCGCTGGGCTGCCGGGGCGTGACGTTTCATCTTGCTGCCCGGATTGCCTGCCAGACCCGCCATGGGCTCGCCGGTCCGTCGAAGTTCTTGACGCCGAGCGGTTCCAGCGCGTCGAGGACGGCGTTGGCGATGGCAGGGAAAGCAGCGATCGCGCCGGCCTCGCCGCAGCCTTTCACACCCAGCGGATTGGTGGTGCAGGGCGTGGCGTTGAAGCCGAGATCGAAGGAGGGCAGGTCATCGGCGCGTGGCAGGGCGTAGTCCATGAAGGAGCCTGTCAGCATCTGGCCGGAGGCGGGATCGTACACGGCGCGTTCGAGAAGTGCCTGTCCGCAACCCTGAGCCATCGCGCCGTGTGCCTGGCCGGTCGCAACCATCGGGTTGACCAGTACGCCGTAGTCATCGACGGCCGTATAGCGCACGAGGTCGACGAGGCCGGTGTCGCGGTCGATCTCGACCTCGACGACGTGTGCGCCGTTGGGGAAGGTCATATGCTCGCGCTTCCAGGCGTGGAACGTGTCGAGCGGCTTGCCTTTCTCGCGGCCGAGTGCTGCCACGTCGAGCAGTCCGATGGCGCGGTCGGTGCCGGAGACGACAAAGCGCCCCTTCTCGAAGCGGATGTCGACTTCCGATGCCTCGAGCGCGTCGGCCGCCAAGGCCCTGCCTTTGGCGATGATCTCGTCCGAGGCACGCCAGATCGCGGTGCCACCCATGTAGGTGGCGCGCGAGCTGCCGTGACCGCCGCCGGCCGGGATCGCGTCGGTGTCGCCCTGCACGAGGCGGATGCGTTCGTTGGGCACACCCAGCCGATGCGCCAGGATCTGCGGGAAGGTCGTCTCATGGCCCTGGCCGATATGCTGCGTGCCGGTGACCAGCGACACCATGCCGTCGGCCTCGAAGCGGATCTCGACGTTCTCGTCGGGTGGGCCGCCGGTGCCCTTGATGTGATAGGCGAAGCCCAGGCCGCGCAGCCGGCCGCGCGCCTCGCTCTGCCGCCTCCGTTCGGCGAAACCTGCCCGATCGGCGCTCGCCAACGCCTTATCCAGCGACTCAGCGAATCGGCCGCTGTCGACCTGGAAGCCGAAGGCGTTGGTCATCGGCATCTCCTGCGGCGGCACCATGTTGCGGCGTCGCAGCTCGGCCGGATCGATACCCGTCCGGCGCGCCGCCTCGTCGATCAGGCGCTCGACGATGTTGATCGCCTCGGCGAAGCCCGGCCCCCTGGTGACGCCGATCGGTGCGGTGTTGGTGACGACGGCCACGACATGCAGGGCGATCGAGGGCACGCGGTACACCGAGCCCTGCAGGTGGATGTACTGGTAGGTCTGCACGCCGCCGCCGGCGCCGGCCATGTAGGCGCCGAGATTGGCGACGCTTGCCACTTTGAGCGCGAGGAAACGGCCGTCGGCGTCGAGCGCCAGCGAAGCCTCGGCCAGCATGTCGCGCGCCGCGTGATCCGACAGGAACACCTCGCTGCGGTTCGCGATCCACTTCACCGGCCTGCCGATGCGCCTGGCCGCCCACAGGATCAACGCATGCTCGACATAGGCGAAGTTCTTGGCGCCGAAGCCGCCGCCGACGTCGGGGGCCACGAAGCGCACATTCCTGGCGTCGACGCCGAGGGCGCGCGCCACGAAGTTGCGGTTGATGTGGATGTTCTGGCTGGAGACGTGGAGAGTGTAGCGGCCGCTCGCGGGGTCGAATGCGCCGACGCCGCCGCGCGGCTCCATGGGGTTCATGACGATGCGATGGTTGTCGAGGCGGAGCGAGACGATATGCGCAGCCCGGCCGAACGCGGCCTCCGCGCCCGCGGCGTCGCCGGTGGTCCAGTCAAGGCAGACGTTGCCCGGAATCTCCGGCGCAAGCTGCGGCGCGCCGGGTGCGCGGGCGGCCTCGGCCGTCGTCACGGCGGACAGTGCCTCGTAGTCGACGACGACGCGCTCGGCCGCGTCGAGCGCCTGCGCGGGGCTTTCGGCCACGACGAATGCCACCGGCTCGCCGACGAAGCGGACCTTGTCACTGGCCAACAGCGGCTGGACTGCGAAGTCGAACGGCTGGCCCGTCTGCACGTTGGCTTCGACATAGGGCTGCAGCGGCTTCAATCCGTCGGCGGCGGCATCGACGGCGGTCAGCACCGCCAACACACCCGGCGTCCGGCGGGCAGCGGCCGTGTCGATCGAGCGGATCAGCGCATGGGCGTGCGGCGAGCGCAGCACGACGGCGTGCGCCAGGCGCTCGAACCTGAGGTCGTCAAGATAGGCACCATGGCCGGTCACAAAGCGCGCGTCCTCGCGGCGCTTCGGTGAGTCGCCCATCCCCTGGATCGTCTCGCTTTGCGGCACGGCGCTCCCCGTTCTTCTCCGCGATAAGAGGTGGCACAGGAAGGCTTGCACGGTCACGCCCCCTGTCGCACTAAGTTTGCTCGGGTCCCGGACTCCCCAGGAGGATGCATGTCGGCCGATTTCGATGCGGTGATCGTCGGCGCGGGCTTTGGCGGCATGTACATGCTGCACCGCCTTCGCGAGAAAGGCTTCACGGCGCGCGTCTTCGAGGCGGGCTCGGGCGTCGGCGGGACCTGGTACTGGAACCGCTACCCGGGCGCGCGATGCGACGTCGAGAGCGTGCAGTACTCCTATCAATTCTCGCCCGAACTCGAGCAGGAGTGGGAATGGACGGAGCGCTACGCCACCCAGCCCGAGATCCTGCGCTATGCCAACCACGTCGCCGACCGCTTCGACCTGCGTCGCGACATGCGGTTCGGGACACGCGTGACGAAGGCCGCCTTCGACGAGGCTGAAAATCTGTGGCGCGTCGAGACCCAAAATGTTCATGGAGAGGGGGGCGACAGGGTCGCCGCGCGCTACGTCATCACGGCGATGGGCTGCCTGTCGTCGCCCAACACACCGAAGATTCCGGGCCTTGAGGATTTCAAGGGGCCGACCTATCACACCGGCAACTGGCCGCACGAAGGCGTCGATTTCACGGGCAAGACGGTGGGTGTGATCGGCACCGGCTCCTCGGCCATCCAGTCGATCCCGATCATCGCCGAGCAGGCCTGCCACCTCACCGTGTTCCAGCGCACGGCGAACTACACCGTGCCGGCGCATAACCGGCCGCTCGATCGCGAGTATGTGCGGCAGGTGAAGGCCAACTATCGCGAGATGCGCCGGCGCGCCAAGACCAAGCCGGCCGGCATCGACTTCACGATCAATTCCGCCTCGGCGATCGCCACGCCGGAGGAAGAACGCCGGCGCGAGTACGAGGCGCGCTGGAGCTACGGCGGCCTGGGATTCATGGCCTCGTTCTCCGATCTGCTGCTGAACGACGATTCCAACAAGACGGCAGCCGACTTCGTGAAGTCGAAGATCCTCGAGGTGGTGAAGAATCCGGAGACGGCCGAGATTCTGGCGCCGAAGAACATCATAGGCTGCAAGCGCCTGTGCGTGGATACCGGCTACTGGGCGACCTATAACCGGCCGAACGTGACGCTGGTCGACATCGGCGACGAGCCGATCGAGCGCGTCACCGCGAACGGCCTGCGGGCCAAGGGTCGGGATTTCACCTTCGACTGCCTGGTGCTCGCCACCGGATTCGACGCCATGACCGGCGCGCTGCTCAAGGTCGATTTCCGCGGCCGCGGCGGCGTCACGCTGAAGGAGAAGTGGAGCGAGGGACCCAAGACCTATCTCGGCCTTACGGTGGCGGGCTTTCCAAACCTTTTCATGATCACCGGCCCGGGCAGCCCCTCGGTGCTGACCAACATGCTGCCGTCGATCGAGCAGCACGTCGATTTCATTGCCGATTGCCTGGAGGCGCTGCGCGCCAGGGGCAGGACGGTCATCGAGGCTGAGCCGCAGGCGCAGGAGACCTGGGTCGGCCATGTCGGCGACGCCTCCAACATCACGCTGCGTTCGACCTGCAGTTCCTGGTACGTCGGCGCCAACATTCCCGGCAAGCCGCGCGTGTTCATGCCGTACATCGGCGGCCTGCCGGCCTACATCCAGGCCTGTGAGAAGGTCGTGGCAAACGGCTACGAGGGCTTCGCGCTGAGCTAGGCACCGCTGCGACCGCACGGCAGCGATTGACGGCCGTGCCGCGCTCGCCTAAATGTTAACGTAATGGTTAACTAACGAGGCGATGCGAGGTCCCACATGATGAAGACGCTGGCCATCATCGGCGTGGCTGTGCTGGTCGTGATTGCGGCGATCCTGATCTACGCCGCGACCAAGCCGGATTCCTTTCGGGTCCAGCGTACGGCGGCCATCAATGCGCCGCCGAACGAGATCTTTCCCTATATCAATGAGCTGAGGCGCTGGATGGCCTGGTCGCCTTACGATCCGAAGGATCCCGGGATGAAGCGCGCCTACAGCGGCGCCGAAAGTGGCAAGGGGGCGGTCTACGAATGGGACGGCAACAGGAACGTCGGCAAGGGCCGAATGGAGATCGTCGAAGCGACGCCGCCGGCCAGGGTCCTGTTCAAGCTGGACTTCGTCAAGCCGTTCGAGGCGCACAACACGGTCGAGTTCACCCTCGAACCCGGCAATGGTCAGACGAATGTCACCTGGGCGATCTACGGTCCGAGTCCCTACTTCGCGAAGGTGATGGGTGTCGTAATGGGGCTGTTCGTGAGCATGGACGACATGGTCGGCAACGACTTCGTGGCAGGTCTCGCCAACCTGAAGGCCGTCGTCGAGAAGAAGTAGCGGTCGGGCATCGAGGAGCACGATGATGCATCTGAGACTAGGCGCTCTCGCGGCGGCGCTGGCGATGTGCGGGTCCACCACGGCTTCGGTCAACGCTCAAACGGCGTTGCCTCCGGGCGTCTTCGCTGCGGAGCGCGACATCGCGCTGGCAACTGCCGGTACCTACGTGCGCGACGACTTGCATACCGCGGTGATCGCCCGCGTCTCGCACCTCGGCTACTCGCACAGCATCTTCCGCTTCGATCGGGCAAAGGGTGCGCTTGCCTGGGATCCCGCGGCGATCGGCAAGTCGCAGCTCTCGGCATCGGTCGAGACCGCGTCCATCACCAGCAACGTGAAGGGCTTCGCCGAACAGCTTGCAGGCGAGCAGTTCCTGAAATCCGGGGAGTTCCCGCAGGCGACCTTCATGTCGACGGCCTTCAAGCCGACGGACCGGATGCGCGGCAAGGTCGAGGGCCAGCTCACGTTCATGGGCAGGACGAGGCCCGTCACCTTCGACGTGTCGCTGGTCGGAGCCGGCAAGGGCTTCGGCGGCAAGCCACGCATCGGCGTCACCGCCGTTGCGACCATCAACCCGCAGGATTTCGGCATGATGCCGTTCTTCACCGACCCCATCCAGATCGTGATCGACACCGAATTCGAGAGGCAGCCCTAGAAGGAGCGAGACATGACCGTGCAGCCCTACCTGTTCTTCGACGGCAAGTGCGAGGAGGCGATCGAGTTCTACAAGAAGGCGCTCGACGCCAAGGTCGAGATGATGATGCGGTTCAAGGAGAACCCCGAGCCGCCGCAGGACGGCTGTGGCGGTCCGCCCAAGGACGCGGGCGAGAAGATCATGCATGCCGCCTTCAAGGTCGGCGATGCCCTCGTCATGGCGTCGGACGGCATGTGCTCGGGCAAGCCCAGGTTCGACGGCATCTCGCTATCGCTGACGGTGAAGACGGAGGCCGAAGCCGACAAGCGCTTTGCGGCGCTGGCCGATGGCGGCCAGATCCAGATGCCGCTCGGCAAGACCTTCTTCTCGCCGAAGTTCGGCATGGTCGCCGACAAGTTCGGCGTCTCGTGGATGGTGGTCGTCGCGTCCTGATCAGGCACGCTGGTCGACGTTGGCGCTGCGCAGCGGCACGCCGAACTCGCGGCGGCAGACTTCGGCCAGCACAGCAACGCCGTCGCGGATGGTCTGCGGCTCGGGATTGGCGAAGCAGAGCCTGAGCCGGCTGCGCGCATACTCTTTGTTGGTCGACCATTCCGGGCCGGGGTTCAGCGAGACCCCGGCCGCCAGCGCCGCCTGCGCGAGCTTGGTCGTGTCGACCTGATCAGGAAGCTTGATCCAGAGATAGATGCCGCCTTCGGGGTCGCCGAACTCGGCGGCGGTGCCGAACTGCTCGGCCAGCGCCTCGCGCAAGGTTTGCAGCTTGCCGGCCAACGTCTTGTTGAGTTTCGGGACGTGATCGTGAAAGTGCTGCCGACAGAACTCGGCCAGCACCATCTGCTCCAGCGCCCCCGAGCCAGCATCCTGCTTGAGGCCGAGGATGCGGGAGAGGACGTCCCACTTGGCGACGATGTAGCCGACGCGCAGCGCCGGTGCGATCGACTTGGAGAACGAGCCGATATGGATCACACCCTCGCCCCCGGCCATGGCGTAGAGCGACGGCGGGCGCTTGCCGCTCCAGACCAGGTCCGAATAGCACTCGTCCTCGAAGATCATGACGCCGTATTCGGCGGCGAGCTTCAGGAGCTCGGCGCGGCGTTTCTCGCCCATGATGGCACCGGTCGGGTTCTGCACCGTCGGGATGGTGTAGATGTACTTGGGCTTGATGCCCCTGGCCGCGAGCTCCTCGAGCTTCTGCTTCAGCACATCGAGCCTGAGCCCCTCACCGTCGAGCGGGATGCCGATCACGTTGGCGCCGATCTTGTTGAGCTTGGTGAGGGCGCCGCCGTAGGTTTCCTGCTCGATCAGCACCGTGTCGCCCTTGGCGACCAGCAGGCTGTTGACCAGCTCGAGGCCCTGCATCGAGCCGGAAGTGATCAGGATCTCGTCGGGCGAGCAGTCGATGCCGGCATGGCCCTTGAGCTTGCCGGCCAGGAAATCGCGCAGCGGCCGGTAGCCCAGCGGCCCACTGTTCAGCCCGTAGGTCGCGAGCGTGGCGCCTTCGCGCCGGAGAACCGCCGATGCGGCCGCGATCAGCGCATCGACCGGCACGTGCCTGGCGTCGTTGTGGCCGCCGATGAAATTGTACTTGGGGAAACCGTTCCACTTGACGGCAGGCGCCGGCGTTCCGGGCGCCAGCAGCGGCGCGAGATCGAATGGAGCAGTCATGGTCGTTCCCCCGTCTTCTATTGGCATCATTGCTGGGCCAATATGCTTCGGTCCGCAACAGATTTGGCGCGATCCGGCCACGTCGCGAAACGACTAGAGGCAGGTGACGATTGGTCGAGCATTCCGATGTTGGGGTCGAGTTCCGGACCGCGCCGCCGCTCCTTCTGCATCCGCCCGAGATGAGGCGGACTGACAGCAATTCGCCCCTGCTGCGCCGTGGCGGCAATAGCCTCTGCTTCGTGTCCCACTACTTGCCGCGAGGTCATACGTTGCGCGCAGTGCAAGGCGGCGGGCCGTGGCCGAGCCGTCGCTACGAGCGGGTGCGAATTCTCGACGATCCGGAACCCGGTGTAGGCAAGTGGATCGAGTCGGTGTGGCGGGCGCCGGATGGCATCCTCTACGCATGGTATCAAGGTGAAGAGCCGGCACCCTGCGAGGCTCGGATCTTCCTGCCACACATCGCCGCCCTGCGTTCCGATGACGAGGGAAGGTCATGGCGGCTGCTCGGCCCCATTCTGCGGCTCGGCCTCGAGGTTTCGGACTGTTCCTACCGGAACGGCTTCTTTGCCGGAGGATACGGCGACTTCTGCGTCGTCGCCGACGCGAAGGCGGAATGGTTCTACCTTCACTACTCGTCCTACATCGCCGACGAAGCGCTTCAGGGCATTGCCGTGCTGCGCTATCCCGTCGCCGCGCGCGACCGGCCGGCGGCGATCGAGCTGTGGCGCGACGGCCGATGGCAGCCCCGGGAAAGCGCCAGGGACGGCACGCCGATCCTGCCCGTTGCGCGCGGCCTGCGGCATGCCGATCCAGCTGCCCATTGGGGACCGGCCGTTCATTTCAACCGCGGCATCGGGCTCCATGTCATGCTGTTGAACTGGACCGAGGGTGGCGCCGGCGATCTGGTCCAGCGCGGCGTATCGGTCTGCTTCAACGCCGACCTGGCCAATCCCGCGGGGTGGTCGCCGCCGCGCCGGATCGTCGAGCACGGGAGCTGGTACCCGCAGGCGATCGGCACGGGTCCCGACGACGGCGACACCTCGGCCGGCGCGGAAGCGCGCTTCTTCATGTCCGGCTATTCGGCGTGGACCGTTTGCTTTAGCCGCGGAGCGGGCAAGGGTTCCTTCCGCCCGCTCTCGGTGACGAGGCAGAACTTCGCCGAGATCTTCGGCGCCGCGCCCTGGTGAGGCAGCCTACGCGACGGCGCGGAACGAATGGGCCGTCGCCATGTCCCAGGGCTGCCGCCAGCGCGGGTTGGCCGTTCCGGCGACAAGCTCGCCCTCCGAAAGGGCCGGATAGACGTCGGCGAAGGTCACGACCTCGCGGGCCGAGATGCGCCGCGAGATGTGAATGGGCCTGAACTCGCCGGGATGATCGAATCCGGCGGCCGCGGTGAGTTCTGCCAGTTCGTGCAGGGTAGCGCGATGGAAGTTGGCCACGCGCTGGATCTTGTCGGGAACGACCAGTGCGCGCTGCCGCGTCGGATCCTGGGTGGCAACCCCGGTCGGGCAGCGGTCCGTGTGGCACGATTGCGACTGGATGCAGCCCACCGCGAACATGAAGCCGCGCGCGGCATTGCACCAGTCCGCGCCCAGCGCCATGACGCGGATGATGTCGAAGGCCGTGATGATCTTGCCGGCGGCGCCGATCCTGATGCGATCCCGCGCGCCGATGCCGACCAGCGCGTTGTGCACGAAGTAGAGTCCCTGACGCATCGGCTTGCCGACATGGTCGACGAACTCCATCGGCGCGGCGCCGGTGCCGCCCTCCTTGCCGTCGACCACAATGAAGTCGGGATAGATGCCGGTCTCGAGCATCGCCTTGCAGATCGCCAGAAATTCCCACTCATGACCGATGCAGAGCTTGAAGCCCGCGGGCTTGCCGCCGGAGAGGCGGCGCATTTCGGCGATGAACTTCATCATCTCGATCGGGGTCGAGAAGGCGGAGTGGCTGGACGGAGAGATGCAGTCCTGGCCCGTCGGCACACCGCGGGTCTGCGAGATCTCGGCGCTGACCTTGGGCGCCGGCAGCACGCCGCCATGGCCGGGTTTGGCGCCCTGGCTGAGCTTCAGCTCGACCATCTTGACTTGCGGGTTGGCGGCGGCCGCGGCGAATTTCTCGGGTGAGAAGGTGCCGTCGGCATTGCGGGCGCCGAAATAGCCGGAGCCGATTTCCCAGATGATGTCGCCACCGCCCTCGCGGTGGTAGGGGCTGTAGCCGCCCTCGCCGGTGTCGTGCGCGAAACCGCCGAGCTTGGCGCCGCCGTTTAGCGCACGGATGGCATTGGCGCTCAGCGCCCCGAAGCTCATGGCCGAGATGTTGAAGATGGATGCCGAGTAGGGCTGGGTGCATTCCGGCCCGCCGACGGTGACCCGGAACGGTTCGCGGCTGACGGGACGCGGCGCGATGGAATGCGACATCCACTCGTAGGCGTTCGAATAGACGTCGTAGGTAGTGCCGAAGGGCCGCACGTCGAGCGTCATCTTGGCGCGCTGGTAGACGATCGCGCGCCGATCGCGCGAGAAGGGCATGCCGTCCTTGTCGCCTTCGAAGAAATACTGGCGCATCTCGGGACGGATCTCCTCGAAGATGAAGCGGAGATGCGCGGCGATCGGGTAGTTGCGCAGGATGGCGTGATGGGTCTGGAAATAGTCGTGGAGGCCGACCAGGAAGAGGAAGGCGGCGACACCGAAGCAGGCGCCGATCCACCAATCGGGCTCGACGGTCCAGGCAATGCCGAAGCCGATGGCGGCGAGCGTTGCCATCGTCCAGGTGATGAAGCGTGGCGTGAGCGGCAGCGGCAGCGATTTCATGGCTTCCTCGGCTTCATTGGCGGGCGTCCGGCGCCACGGCATTCTAGCGCACTTAAGTACGTTCGAATGACACGCTCTTGACGACGGCATAGACCGCCCGCCCGGGGGCCAGGGCGAGCCGCTCAACCGACTTGGCCGTCAGGCGGGCCATCAGGACCGCACCATTGCAGTCCAGCCGCACGTCGGCCTGGGCACTCGACGTCGGGATGACGGCGGCAATTCGCCCCGCCAGTATGTTGAGGGCGCTGATGTCCCGTGGCGGCTGCAGGCTCAACATCACGTCGCGGGCGCGGATGTAGACGCGGACGTGTGCGCCGACAGCGGCACTGAGCCCGGGTACCTGAAGTTCGCCCGCGACGGTGGCCAGCACCGAGAGTCCGAAGACCTCGTCGTGGCGGATCACCGTGGCATCGAGAACGGCGCCGCCGTCGGCGAGGTCGGCCAGCGGCAGGATGTCGAGTACAGGGCCCACTGCGGTCACCGAGCCTTCGGCCAGGATGACCACGGTCGTGGCCAGGCGGGCCACCTCGGCCACGGAATGGCTGACGTAGAGGATCGGCACGCCCGTCTGGTCGCGCAGCCGCTCGATGTAGGGCAGGATCTCGCTGCGCCGCTGCTCGTCGAGCGAGGCGAGCGGTTCGTCCATCAGCAGCAGCCGCGGCCGGGCGAGCAGGGCGCGGCCGATCGCGACGCGCTGCTTCTCGCCTCCAGACAGGGAGTCGGGGCCGCGGTCGAGCAGATGACCGATGCCGAGCAGCTCGACGACGGAGCCGAGCTCGGCCGCCGCACTGCCATCGCCGCGCACAAACCAGCCGCCGTAGAGCAGATTCTGCCGCACGCTGAGATGTGGAAACAGGCGGCTGTCCTGGAACACGTAGCCGATGCGACGGCGATGCGTGGGGACGAAGACGCCGCGATCGGTATCGACCAGCACCTGGCCATCGACGGCGATGCGGCCGCGGTCGGGCCGGGCAAGACCCGCCACGATGTTGACGATGCTGGTCTTGCCGGCGCCGGAACGGCCGAACAGCGCGGTCAATCCGGGGGCGGAAACGAAGCGCGCCTGCAGCCGGAAATCGCCGCGCGCGAGATCGACATCGACGTCGAGGCTCATGCGGCTCCCCGCCGAGCGCCGATGCGTCGTGCCAGCAGCTCCGAGCCAAGCAGCGCTGCCATGGAGATGGCGATGGAGACGAGGGTGAGTCGCAGCGCCGCCGCGTCGCCGCCGGGAACCTGCGTCAGTGTGTAGATCAACGACGGCAGCGTCTGGGTCTCGCCCGGGATGTTCGACACGAAGGTGATGGTGGCACCGAACTCACCCATCGACTTGGCGAAGCCCAGGATCGCGCCGGCGATGACGCCCGGCAGGCAGAGCGGCAGGGTGATGGTGGCAAAGACCCAGAGCGGATTGGCGCCCAGCGTCCCGGCCGCCGCCTCCAGGCGCCGGTCGACGGCCTCGATCGACAGCCGGATGGCGCGCACCATCAGCGGGAAGCCCATGACGGCGCAGGCCAGTGCCGCGCCCGTCCAGCGGAAGGAGAAGACGATGCCGAACTCGTCGGCGAGGAAGGCGCCGACCGGCCCACGGCGTCCGAAGGAGAGCAGCAGCAGATAGCCGGTGACCACCGGGGGCATGATCAGCGGCAGGTGGACCAGCGTGTCGAGCGCACTCCTGCCCCAGAACCGGCCGCGGGCCAGCAGCCAGGCGACGGCAATGCCCAGCGGCAGGCTGGCCAGGGTCGCCGTCGTGGCGACGAGAAGGCTCAGCCGCACGGCCGTCCATTCTTCCGGTGTCATGTCCCCGTCCGTTCAGGAAGTCGGTATAGTCGACCGGATATAGCGCTTCGTCCAGAGCCTGTTGAGGGCGGCGCCGCCACGGCGGAGCGCGACCAGCGCAATCACCAGCAACGACACGGCCAGCACCTTGTGGGCCGGCCGGGGCGCCAACTCGGGGTCGAGGTTGGCCGCCAGGATGCGCATGGGGTCGATCTTGTTGACCAGCCCGTACCACGAGGCCTCGAAGACCACCGTGGTCAGGGTTGCGGCGGCGGCGAGCAGCATCAGGCCGGCATGGCTCGAGCGCAGGCGGACCGGCAGAGTCCGCCACAGCATCAGCCAGGCGAACAGGCCGGCCGCGAAGGCGGCCTCGCCGATCTTGACCTTGGACTGGATGAAGAAATGGACCAGCGCCACCGCAACGGCGGGATAGACCAGCCAGTGAAGGCGTTTCCAGTTGCGCTTGAGCCGCCGCTGCCAGCCATTGGTCGAAGTGATCGCGAGCGCTGCCAGGACCAGAAGCGCGGCAAAGCCGATGGTCAGGTAGAAGCGCTTCACGATCTCAGTGGCGACGACGAGCAGGTTCCACTTTTGGTCGAGCACGTAAATCAGGAAATGGGCCAGGGCATAGAGCGCCGCGGCGACGCCGATGCGCCGCCTTATGTGAATGAGCGGCATCCAGTCGAACAGCGCGCGCGCCGGCGTCATGGCGAGAGAAAGGAGAAGGAACGTCACCGCCCAGTCGCCGGTGGCGTGGGTGGCGAGCGTGACGGGCCGTGGACCGAGTTCGTCGGCATGCCAGCGCCACGTCAACTCGGCGGCCGGCAGACACAGCGCGATCAGAGTCGCGAACCTCAGCCAGAAGATGATTCGTTGGGTGGACACGCCGGGACCCTATGCGATCGCCCGATCAACCGCCGGTCAAAGATGCGTCATCGCTGGTTGCCGAACAGGAAGCGGTAGGTGCCGATCGTGGGCGCTGCCTCGGCCCCGAATGGTCGCAGCTTCGCCGGTGTGAACAACAGCCGGGCGGTGGCGCCGACGGCCGCCACGTCGGCGCCCTCGAGCAGCACCAGCCATTCCGCCTCCTCGGCCTTCGGATGGTCCATGCTCTTGTCGTGCAGAGGTGCGTGCGCGACCTCGAGATCGTTCTCGCCGGCACAGGCACCCAGCATGCCCGGACGGCGGATCGCCTTGGGCAGCGCCTGCTCGGAGAGCCATTCGACCAGGGCCCGGCGGCGGCGCGGATCGGGAACGAAGTGCACGGCCGCCAGCGCGCCGCCGACACCGTGCGTGTGGTCGGCCTGGATGCGCAGCGTCATCCGCTGGAAGTGCGTGAAGCGGGCCATCACCGCCTTGCTCCACGATGTCGGGTTGGCAAGCACGTGCAGATAGGCCGGCGTCGCGAGGTCGGCGACGGTGTCGCATTCGTAGGTCGCGAGGTACTTGGGCGTCGCGCGGACGGCAACATAGCGGCGGGCACGGTGGAAGCCGGGCAGGTTGATCCGCTCGTCGATGTGCTCGCGGTTGTACCATTCGTTGAAGTCCCGCTCGTCCCGTGCCGACACCTGGGTGAGCGTGACCAGCATTCCCTTGCCGTGTAGGGGCATTGTTTCGTCCCGCTGTGGTCGCCGCCTAGTCTATGCTGACCGGTCCGCGGGAGGAAACACCATGAAGATCGCCAGGATCGAGGATTTGCATTGCGACGCCGGCTGGCGCGACTTTTCGTTTCTCAAGGTCACGACCGACGACGGGCTGGTCGGCTGGTCGGAATACAACGAAGGCTATGGCAGCGCCGGCCTGACCGCCGTCATCCGCCGCATGGCGCAGGGGCTGATCGGCCAGGATCCGCGCCCCATCGAACTCATCATGACGACAATCCAGGCCATCACGCGCCAGGCGCCGGGCGGCATGAACCAGCAGGCAATGGCCGCCATCGAGAACGCGCTGCTCGACGTCAAGGCCAAGGCGCTCGGCATCCCGGTCCACGCCCTGTTCGGTGGGCCGGTGCGCGAGCGGCTGCCGCTCTACTGGTCGCATTGCGGCAGCTACCGCATGCGCAACGCGGCCGTCATGGGCGTGGAGCCGGTCCGCTCGCTCGACGACATCGTGAAGCTCGGCAGACACGTGAAGGAGCGCGGCTACAAGGCGCTGAAGACCAACATCTTCCGCTTCGATGCCAAGGAGCCGTACATGCACCAGCCTGGCTTCGCGCGCCCGCCCAGCACCGGCTATCCCGAACTCAATCCCGACGGCGCAACCCTGGCGGCGATCACCGACGGGCTGGCGGCCTTCCGTCAGGGCGCGGGCCCGGACATGGGCATCCTTCTTGACACCAATTTCAATTTCAAGACCGAGGGCTACATCAAGGTCGCTCGTGCCTGCGAGCCCTACGACCTGTTCTGGCTTGAGATCGATTCCTATGACCCCGAGGGCCTGCGCCTGATCCGTGACCGTGCCGTAATGCCGGTCGCCTCCTGCGAGTCGCTGTTCGGCCGCCGCCAGTTCAGGCCCTTTTTCGAGAACCGCTCGATCGACGTGGCGATCGTCGACGTTCCCTGGAACGGGCTGATGGAGTCGCTCAAGATCGCCTCCATGGCGGAGGCCTACGAGATCAACTGCGCGCCGCACAATTTCTACGGCCACATGTCGACCCTGATGAGCGCCAATCTCTGTGCCGCCATGCCCAATTTCCGTATCATGGAAATCGATATCGATGACGTGCCCTGGAAGGACGATCTGGTCACCCATCCGCCGGTCATCCAGAATGGCGAACTGATCGTGCCCACCCAGCCGGGCTGGGGCGCCGACGTCAACGAGGAGGCGGTGAAGGCTCATCCGCCCAAGAATCCGCACCCCTGAGAGGAAACCGATGGTCTACGAACTCCGCTGCTACACGCTGAAGCCCGGCAAGATGCCGGAATATCTCAAGGCCGCCGAGACGATCGGCCGTCCGGCGCGTGGTCAAAACTACGGTGTCAATCACGGCTACTGGACGTCCGAGTTCGGCGCGCTGAACCAGATCTGGCATCTGTGGAAGTACGACAGCTACGAAGAGCGCACGCGGCTGCGCGGCGAACTGATGAAGCACAAGCCGTGGACCGAAGGCTATGTGCCGGCGATACGTCCGCTGATCGAACGTCAGGACCTGCGGCTGATGAACGCCGTGGTCGATATCCGCCCGGACGACGGCACCAAGGGCAACGTCTACGAACTGCGCATCTATCGCACGCAGATGGGTGGGGCGGCCGAGTACGCCAAGAACTTCAGGATCGTCCAGGCGGCGCGAGAGAAGTACTCGCCGATCTGGGGCGCGTGGACGGGCGAGTTTCCGCAGCCCAACGAGTGGATCCATCTCTGGCGCTACAGGAACCTGCAGGAGCGCTTCGAGGCGCGTGCCGCCGCCATGAAGGACCCCGAGTGGCAGGCCTATCTCGCCAAGGGTCCGCCGATTCTGGCCGAGATGCACTCGACCCTGCTGATGCCCACCAACTACTCGCCGCTGAAGTAGTCATCTCCGGAGTGGCGTCATGGATTCGTTCGACGACACCGGCCTTGCGTTGGTGAAGTTCGGTGTCGGTCAGCCGGTGTCCCGCAAGGAGGACCCGACCCTCCTGCGCGGGCAGGGCCGGTACACGGACGACATCAACCTCACGGACCAGGCCTACGCCGTGATGGTGCGCAGCAGGGTGGCGCATGGCGTCCTGAAGGGCATCGACACCAGCGTTGCGGCCACGATGCCCGGTGTGCTCGCGATTCTGACGAACGCGGACCTCGAGGCGGCAGGCTTCGGTCCGCTGAGATGCCCGATGAATATCCCCGACCGCAACGGCCAGCCGATGAAGACGCCGCCGCGCCCGTCGCTCGCCAAGGACCGGGTGCGGTTCGTGGGCGAGGCGGTGGCCTGCGTGGTCGCGGAGACTGCCGTGCAGGCCAAGGACGGCGCAGAAGCTGTCGAGTTGGACATCGAGGAGTTGCCGGCCGTCACCAATCCGGCCGATGCACTGAAACCTGGAGCTCCGCAGATTCACGACGAAGCGCCGGGCAACCTCGTGCTCGATTTCCATCACGGCGACGCCGAGGCGGTGAAGAAGGCATTTGCCGAGGCGGCTCACGTCACGAAGCTCGAGATCGTTTCCAATCGCATTGTCGTCAGCGCCATGGAGCCACGCTCGGCGATCGGCTCGTTCGATCCGAAGACGGAACGCTGGACGCTGCATGTCGGCTGCCAGGGCGTCATGGGCCTGCGCGGCGGCCTTGCCCGGGACGTGCTCAACGTGCCGCCGGAAAAGGTGCGCGTGCTGACGGGCAACGTCGGCGGGTCTTTCGGCATGAAGTCACAAGTCTATCCGGAGTATGGGCCGCTGCTGCTCGCGTCAAAGAAGCTCGGCAGGCCGGTGAAGTGGACCGACGAACGCTCGGAGAGCTTCCTGAGCGACCATGCCGGTCGCGACCATCAACGCATCGCCGAGCTGGCGCTCGACAGGGACGGCAACTTCCTCGCCGTGCGACTGAGCGGCACCGGCAACGCCGGCGCCTACATCTATCCGCCGATGCCGGCCACCACCAACGCGGTCAAGAATGTCATCGACGTCTACAGGACGCCGGAGATGGAGGTGAACTCGAAGGTCGTGTTCACCAACACCACGCCGGTCGGCGCCTATCGCGGCGCCGGGCGGCCCGAGGGCAACTATTACATGGAGCGGCTGATCGACACGGCGGCGCGCGAGATGGGCATCGACCGGATCGAGCTGCGCCGACGCAACCACATCGCGCCGCAGCAGATGCCCTACAAGGCGCCGTCGGGCATGAACTACGATTCGGGCGAGTTCACCGCGATTCTCGACAAGGCCCTGACGGCCGCCGACTGGGACGGCTTCGAGGCGCGCAAGGCTGAGAGCGCCAGGCGCGGCAAGCTGCGCGGCCGCGGCATCGGCTCCTATCTCGAGGTCACGGGGCCGCCGGCCAAGGAATACGGCGGCATCCGCTTCGAATCGGACGGCACCATCACCATGCTGAGCGGCACGCTCGACTACGGCCAGGGCCACGCCACGCCGTTTGCGCAGGTGCTGAGCGGGCAGACCGGCATTCCCTTCGAGCGCTTCCGCCTGCTGCAGGGCGACTCCGACCAGCTCAAGGTGGGCGGCGGCACCGGCGGCTCGAAATCGGCGCTGGTCGGCAGCCAGGCTTTCCTCGAGGCGGGCGACAAGCTGATCGAGCAGGGCAAGCAGATTGCAGCCCACGTGCTCGAAGCGGCGACGGCCGACATCAAGTTCGTGAAGGGCCGCTACGTGATCGCCGGCACCGATCGCAGCATCTCGATCGTCGAGCTGGCGGACCGGTTGCGCGGCGGGCTGAAGATGCCGGCCGACCTGCCGCAATCGCTCGACGTCAGCCACATCTCGGACAACCCGCCGTTCTCGTTCCCCAACGGTTGCCATGTCGCCGAGGTCGAGATCGACCCGGATACCGGCACGATCGAGGTGGTGCGCTACTTCATGGTCAACGACTTCGGCACGGTCATCAATCCGATGCTGGTCGCCGGTCAGGCGCATGGCGGCGTGGTGCAGGGCATCGGCCAGGCGTTGATGGAGCGCACGATCTACGACCGGCAGGGCCAGCCGGTCGCCGGCTCCTACATGGACTATGCCCTGCCGCGCGCATCGGATGCGCCGGCCTTCTCGATCGAGAGCCATCCGGTGCCGTGCAAGACCAACCGTCTCGGCGTGAAGGGCTGCGGTGAAGCCGGCTGCGCCGGCGCGTTGCCGTCGGTGATGAACGCCGTGGTCGATGCGCTCGGCGAGTTCGGCGTCACCCACATCGACATGCCGGTGACGCCGGAGAAGGTCTGGCGCGTGCTGTACGGCCGCTAGCGCGGCAGGGCGTAGCCGATCTTCTGCTCGACCTCGATCGTCTTCTTGACGGCAGGCCGGGCCATCATGCGCTCGTAGTGCGCCTCGATGTTGGGGAAGTCGCCGGGCTTGGGCTCGAGCGAGCTGCGGAAGCGCCAGAACAGCCGGAAGAGATGGATGTCGGCAATCGAGTACTGGCCGACAATCCAGCCGCCGCTGCCGAGCCTCCTGTCTGCAACCTTGTAGACCTCGCGCGCGGCCCCCAGCCCATCGCGGCGCGCCGGATGGATGGTCGAGGCGATGTAGGACATCCAGGATACGATCTGCGCTTCGGTCTCGGGATCGCCGACTGGCAAGAGCTTTGCTTCCGGATAGGCACGGGCGAGGTAGAACAGAATGCCAGCCACCTCCGTCAGCGCGCGGCCGTCGATCAGCAGGACCGGCACCTTGCCAACGGGATTGATCGCCAGAAACTCCGCGGTGCGCGTGTCCTTGGCGGCCAGTGACAGCGGCTTGGCCTCGAAAGGTGCGCCAATCTCGTGGAGGGCGATGTGCGGCGCCATGGAGCTGGAGCCGGGCGAGAAATAGAGAGTGAGCATCTGGACCCTTTCGATGTCGCCACTAGACTAGCAGCCGCCGAGCCCATGACCACCACGCCGCGTCCGCTTGCGCTTCTCCTGTCCGCCCACGCCCGCCGCATCTGGGGCGATCGCATCGTCGCCGCCGTTCCGGCGGGCACGCTCGCCCTGCTGACGGCAGAGGAGGCGCTGGCGGCGGAAGGACCGTGCCCAGCCGACATCGCCTTCATGACCCGGGAGGTGACCGGCGCCTCGAGTCCCAGCAATCCGACGCCGGAACTGCGGGGCTTCGACGCCGTCGCGCGCAAGTCACCCGGCCTGAGATGGCTGCAGATCCATCCCGCCGGCGCAGAGCGGCCGATCTATCGAGAGCTGCGCAGCCGCGGCGTCAAAGTGACGACGGCCTCGGGCGCGACGGCAATCACGGTGGCGCACAGCACGCTCGGCGCCGTCATCGGGCTCAACCGTCGCTTTCCGCTGCTGGCCGATGCCCAGCGCCGCCACGCCTGGGAGCCGCGGCTCGGCGAGCGCTCGCCGCGCGACCTGGCGGGCCAGCGGGCCGTGATCGTCGGCCTGGGGCCGATCGGCCGGCATATTGCGTCGCTGCTGAAGATGCTCGGCTTCGGCGTCACGGGCGTGCGGCGCACCGCCGAGCCGGTGGCGCCGTGCGACCGCACCGTTGCCTATGGCGATCTCGGTTCCGTGCTGCCGCAGGCGGACTGGCTGATCCTGTGCTGTCCCGCGTCCGACGTGACGCGCGGCATCGCCAATGCGGCGGCCTTCGCCGCGATGCCGGACGGATCGCACTTGGTGAACGTATCGCGCGGGGAGGTGACTGTGGAAGCTGACGTCGTCGCCGCACTGCAATCGGGCAAGCTCGCGGGCGCCTACCTCGATGTCTTCGAGCGCGAGCCGCTCGATCCGGCCTCACCGCTGTGGGATCTGCCCAACGTGCTGGTGTCGCCGCACACGGCCAGCCATTCGCTCGGCCAGAACGAGGCGATCCTGGGCATCTTCCTCGACAATCTCGCGCGCTTCCGCGCCGGTCATCCGCTGCGCAACGACGTCGACAATCTCGGCTGAAGCGCGGCCTCGACTGCGACCCGGTCGAGCCGACCGCGCAGGCCGATGGCGATCAGCCTTCCGGGTGTCGCGTCGGTCGGCGCCGCATCGACGGCGAAGCGCCGGCCGACGACATGCAGGACCGCCAGCCGGCCGTCGGCGGTGCGCGCGATGCCCTTGGCCCGCAGCACGCCGGTGCCGGCGGCGGCCAGCGATGCTCCGAGGCGGTCGAGATCGATGTCGGTCGGCAGCTCGAGCTCAAGCGACCCGTAGAGTGCTGCTGCATTGGGAGCGCCGAGCACCAGCGGCGTTGCCGGTGACGGCGCCCTGTCGCGCAGGCCCAGGAGGAGGTCCGCTGGGATGGCGGCGCGAGTGGTCGGCACCACGCGCGCTGCCGGAGCCTGTTCCGCGATCCAGGCAAGCGTGGCACTACGTACAACGTCGTCGACGAGGTCGCAGCGATTGAGCACGACCAGGTCGGCGACCACGAGCTGTCGCAGGATCGTGTCGCCAAGATAGGGGTCGGCGGCGCGATCGCGCACCGTCTCGGCGTCGGCCACCAGGACGATACCATCGACGCGATAGGCCTCGAGCAAGGTCACGGCGTTGGCCACCATGCCCGGCAAGGCGACGCCGCTCGCCTCGAGGACAATGCGTTCGACATCGGGGCGCCGCTGCGGCAGCGCCAGCAGCGTTTCCATCAGGTCGGAGCCGTAGCTGCAGCAGATGCACCCACCGGAGATTTCCAGCGTGTCGCCGCCGTCCGCGACGATCAGGTCGCGGTCGATCGGCGTCGAACCGAAATCGTTGACCAGCACGGCGAGCCGCCGCCCGTCGGCTGCGCGCAGCAGATGATTGACCAGCGTCGTCTTGCCCGCGCCGAGGTAGCCGCCGATGACGGTGACCGGCAGGCGGGCGCCACTCATGTCGACGCGGCGGGGAAAAGGCGGCCGCCCTGCACGGTGCCCCAGATGCGCACGTCCTTGAGGGTCTCCGGCGCGATCGCCAGCGGGTCGTCTTCCAGCACGGCGAAATCGGCGCGCTTGCCGCATTCGATCGAGCCCAGCTCGCCGTCGAGCCTGAGCGTCCAGGCAGCGCCCAGGGTGATCGTGCGCAGCGCGTCGGCGACAGAGATCCGCTCGCTGGTGCCGAGGATGCGCCCGCTGGCGGTGCGCCGGTTGACGGCACACCAGGCGGTGAAGAGCGGGCCGAGCGGCGTCACCGGCGCGTCGGAATGGATCGCCAGCGGGACTCCGCTGTCCAGCGCCGTCGCACAGGCGTTCATGCGCAGGGCACGCTCCGGCCCTACAGTGGTCTCGTAGTGCTGGTCGCCCCAGTAGAAGTGATGATTTGGAAAGAGATTGGCGCACATGCCGAGCCGGGCCATGCGGCGGAACTGGGCGGCGTCGGCGAGCTGGCAGTGCTGCAGGGTGAAGCGATGGTCCCGTGCGGGATGGTCGAGCAGGACGCCTTCGAGGCAGTCCAGCGCCATCTCCGTCGCCTGGTCGCCGTTGGTGTGGCTGTGGATCAGAACGCCCTTCTGCAGCGCCAGCCCGTAGACACCGGCAATCGCCTCGGGCGGGGTGTACCAGAGGCCGTTCGGCGCGCCGTTGTAGTAACCTGGCCAGCGCAGCCGTGCGGAGAAGCCCTGGATCGAGCCGTCGACGAACAGCTTGATGGCGCCGAGTCGCAGGCGATCGGTCGACCTTGCCTTGAGCTTCAGTGCGATCTCGACAGCCTGCTCGGGCGTGAGTGCCTGGAAGCGGCGGAACGAAACGATGCGCACAGGGAATTGCGCTTCGCCGGTCACGCGCTGCATCATCGAGACGGCATCGTCCGGCAGCAGGTTCGCGAGGTCGGTCGCGGTGGTGACGCCCTGGCGCACGCAGAGCCTGGCGAAGCGGCGCAGGCCCGGCTCGTCGTTGGCGAGCGCTTCGCGGTCGAAGCCGACATGCGCGCCGACCAGGGTCATCGCCTCGGGGCCCTTCAACTCGCCGGTCGGCAGTCCGTCAGGTCCCAAAGGAATGCCGGGATGGTTGACACCCGGCTTCAAGAGGCCGGCGAGCTCGAGCGCGCGGCTGTTGACGTTGAAGATGTGGCCGCTGGCATGCATCACGCCGATCGGCCGCGTCGTCGAGACCCGGTCGAAGTCGGCGCGCACCACCCGCCGGTCGCCGTAGTAGATCGGGTCGAGCCCCCAGCCCGAGAGCGGGGTGGGGCCGGCCGCCAGCCTGCGCTCGGCGTCCTGCAGCCGGCTCACCACCTCGTCGATCGACGCGGCGCCCGGCCAAATCTTGCCTTCCGGATCCATGCGCTCGAAGCGGCCGAGGTAGCTGTAGCGCCAGAACGTCCCTTCGGCGGCATGGCTGTGGCCCTCGACGAGGCCCGGCATCAGCACCTTGTCGGCGAAGCTGTCGTCGAGCGTATGGGGGCCCCAGCCCGTGAGCTCATCGAGGGGGCCGACACCCAGGATGCGGCCCTCGCGCACTGCGACATGGGTGGCTTCCGGACGCGCGGGGTTCATCGTGAGGACGCGGCGGGCGCGGAAGATCGTGGTCGGACTCGTGCTCATCTGCGCCGGCAACTCCTCATGATCGTCGAAGTCGCCACACTATCCGGCGTACTGTCCTCTCGCCATTGGCTTGTGCTCCCGACGATCGCGTTCGACCTCGTCGGTCACGGATGCCGAACCGACGGCATGGTCTCTCAACCGACCGTGTTGCGCGGCACGTCGCGGAATGGCCTGTTGGTGTCGACGCTCGGCTCCTTCGGCATCTTGAGCACGCGCTCGGCGATGATGTTGCGCTGGATCTCGTCGGTGCCGCCGGCGATCGAGGTCGCCGGCACCGAGACCAGGATCTCGGCGATCGTGCCGCCCATCGGGCTGTCGGCGCCCGACAGCAGTGCATCGGCACCGGAGAGCTGGGTATGCACACGCGCTGCAGCGCGCGCCACATGGCTCGAGACCAGCTTGCCGAGCGAACCCTCGGGCCCCTGCGGCTTGCCCTGCTGTGCCGCTGCGCGGGCGCGGCGGGCCGTCCATTCGGCCGCCTTGGACATCACTAGCAGTCGGGCGATCTCCTGGCGTACCACGGGATCGGCAAACCTCCCGGTCTCCCTCGCGCGCTGCAGGATCAGGTCGACCCTGCCGGCGCGCTGCGGATACCACTTGTAGGGCTCCATCGTGGTCGCGATCTCGGCGCGCTCCTCGTCGTAGGCGCGGCCCTTGCGGTCGGAGCCCATCGCCCAGGTGCGTAGGCCGTCGGCGCCGCGGCGCTCGTGCATGAGCGTCGTCGTCGTCACCGCCCAGCCGTCGCCCACGTTGGAGACCAGGAACTCCGGCTCGACGATCGCGTCGGTCAGGAACACCTGGTTGAACGAGGCGTGGCCGTTCATCTGCTTCAGCGGCTGAACCTTCACGCCGGGCTGGTGCATGTCGAGGATGAAGTAGGAGAGGCCCTTGTGCTTGACCTGGTCCCAGTCGGTGCGGGCGAGCAGCAGGCCCCAGTGCGCGTGATGCGCGCTGGTCGTCCAGACCTTCTGACCGTTCACCACCCACTTGTTGCCGCGCATCTCCGCGCGGGTGACGGCGCCCGCCACGTCGGAGCCCGAGCCCGGTTCGCTGAAGAGCTGGCACCAGGTGTCCTCGCCGGTGAGGATGCGGCGCAGGTACTTCTCCTTATGCAAGTCGGTGCCGTGCGCCAGGATCGTGGCGGCGGCCAGGGTGCGGATGCCCGCCTTGGCGACGCCGATGGCGCCGATGCGGGCGAACTCCTCGTCGACCGCGGCCTGAAAGGCCTGCGGCAGGTCGCGGCCGTACCATTGCTTGGGCCAGGTCGGCACACCCCAGCCGGAATCGGCCAGCTTGTTGCGCCACTCGACGAGGCCGAGCCCGGGGTTCCAGTTGGCTTTCAGCCAGGCGCGGACCTCGGCGCGGACCGAGTCTTCGGTGAGTTCGCTCATCTTCCTGCTCCTCAGGCGGCCCAGCGCTGCATCATCAGCTCGCGATGATGATGGGCATCGCCCAGCATGATCTCGGAGCTCTTGGCGCGCTTGAACCAGAGATGGGTGTCGTTGTCCCAGGTGAAGCCGATTCCACCATGGATCTGGATGGCGTGGATCGCCGTCTGCAGCGTCGCCTCGCTGGCCGCCGCCTTGGCGAGCGAGGCCACGGCCTCGACGTCGTTGTCGCCCTCGTCGAGCGCCGCCGCCGCGTAGTAGGCGGCCGACTTGGCCAGCTCGACATCGACCAGCATGTCGGCCTGCTTGTGCTTCATCGACTGGAAGGAGGCGATCGGCCGGCCGAACTGCATGCGCATCTGGGCGTAGGCCAGCGCATCCTCGCGCAGGCGCTCGGCGACGCCCGCCATCTCGTTGGCGAGGCAGACAGCGGCCTCGATCATGGTGCGGGCGAACGGAGCCGCGGCCATGCCGGCATTGCCCAGCAGCGTCGCCTCGACGCCTTTGAAGTCGAGCCGGGCGAGCTTGCGCGTCTCGTCCATCGTCTTGAGGGCGCGGCGCGTCAGGCCCTTGGCGTCGCCCGTCACGGTGAACAGCGACAGGCCGGTCGTGCCCTTGCTGCCGGGTGCCCGTGCCAGCACCACGATGAGATCGGCCGTGTGGCCGTCGACGACGTAGCTCTTGAAGCCGTCGAGCGTGTAGCCCTTGCCGGCGGCGGTCGCGGCGAGAGTCGTGGCCTCGGCGTCCCAATGCGCCGGGTCCTCGACCCAGGCGAGCGTCGCCACCGTGTCGCCCGCGGCGATGCCCGGCAGCAGCGCCTGCTTTTCGGCTTCCGTGCCGGCATTCAGAATCGCACCGGTTGCCAGCACGGCGGTCGAGAAGAAGGGTGCACAGAGCAGTGCGCGGCCCATCTCCTCCAGCACGATGCCCAGCTCGCCGAAGCCGAAGCCCTGGCCGCCATAGGTCTCGGGGATGCGCACGGCCGTGAGGCCGAGCTCGGCATTGAGCTTCTTCCAGGCGTCGCGCTCGAAGCCTGCGTCGCTGGCCATGAGACGCCGCACCTCCTTGGTGGGCGACCGTTCCGCCAGGAAGCGGCGCAGGTTGGTCCTGAATTCTTCCTGCTCGCTGGAGAAGCTGAACTTCATCGACCTTGTCCTCCCGACAGCGGACTTTAGGCGTCGGACGGTGAGGCCGGAAGCGGCGGGGATTGCAGGGCGAGATGGCGGCAATGCTCGCTGCGTCGCATACCGCGCAAACTGCTATGGTCGAGCGGGAAACACTTCGGAGGAGATCCCTGTGACGACTGCCCCGCAACGTCTGCGCGCCCTGCTGGCCGAACCCGGCCTCGTCGTCATGCCGGCAGTGTGGGACGGGCTCACCGCCAAGATGACCTGGGGCGCAGGCTTCAGGACCGCGTTCCTGTCCGGATCCTGCGTCGCGGCGAGCCGGCTGGGCGGCCCCGATCTCGACCTCGTCTCGTTCGGCGAGATGCTCGATTCGTTCAATATGGTCCGTGGCGCCGCGCCCGACCTGCTGGTGCTGGCCGACGGCGACCACGGGTACGGCAATGCGATGAACGTGCAGCGCACCGTGCGGACCTACGGCCGCGCCGGCGCCGCCGCTGTCCTGATCGAAGACAAGATCACGCCGCGCGCACTCACTGCGGCCGGCAAGCCCTGCCTGCCGCGCGAGGAGGCGCGCATGAAGATCCGGGCCGCCGTCGAGGCCGCGAAGGAATCGGGCATCCTGGTCCTGGCCCGCACCGACTGCCGGCCGACCCAAGGCATCGACGAGGCGGTGGCGCGCATCGAGATGTATGTCGAAGAAGGGGCCGATATCCTGTTCCTCGATTCGCCCGCCGACGAGGGTGAGATCAAGCGTGCCGTCGCGGCGGCCAAGGGCCGGCCGAGCTTCGCTGTGCTGTCGCCCGGCGCGCCGCGCGCCACGCCCTCGCAGGCGGAAGCCCTGAAGCTCGGCTTCAAGATCGGCACGTTCCCGACCGGGCTTCTCTCGCCCGCCGCGGCCGGCATGAAGTCGGGCCTGGCGGCGCTCAAGGCCGGCGAGGCCGAGAGCAAGGCGGCGCTCCCGCCGCCCGAGCTGCGTGCGACGCTGGGCTACACCGATTATGACAGTGCGGCGAAGCCCTTCATCGTGAAGGGATGACATTCCACATCGTGCCGGAGTAAGCACGTCGCTTCACGAGTAGCGAGTTCATGAAGCGCAAGGTCAGCAAAGCGTTCGTCTACCTCGGCCCCTCGGCCATCCACGGCATCGGCTGCTTCGCCGATCTCGACATCGGGAAGGGCGAGACCGTCCGCATCTGGGACGGCAAGGACAGCCGCTGGATTCCGTTGGCGAAGGCTCACGCCTCGCCGCACGCGCACCTCATCAAGCGCTTCGGCATCCGGAACGCGAGCGGCTACTGGGCTCCCAAGGATTTCCTGCGCATTTCGACCGGGTGGTACATGAACCACTCGGCCGTTCCCAACCTCGGTTCCGACGACGAGGACGTGACCTACCACGCGCTGCGCGACATCAAGGCGGGAGAGGAGCTCACCATGGACTATCGCCGCATGGATCCGCGACACGACAACCTCGACCGCGACGTCCGGGTGCCGGCGACGGCCAAGGCCCGAGCGAAAAGGACGAAGAAGAAAGCGGTATCCGGCCGCCGCTGACCGGGTTCGACCGCGGCTGGATCGCAGCCGGAATGTCATCCGACCCGGCGTCGCGCCGGCTAGTGGGGCTGTTTCAGGAGCCACGCACGTGCCGGACCGACCTCGTCGAAGACGCGCATCGGCCGCTTGGCGATGGCCAGCATGCCCAGAACGCGCGCGATGAGTTCCGTCTTGTCCCGCGGCACCACGATGGCCAGCGGCCCCATGTGCTCGCTGGTATGGGCGGTACGCATGCGGACCCCAATGGCCAGGATGTCGTCCTGGCCCATCCTGGTGTCGGCGCGGGCGCCGTCGAACAGCTTGCGGTGGCCGTAAAGCTTGGCCTGGTCCATGGCGTCGAGGCAGGCCTCGAACTCGGCCCGTGTGACGTCGCCTTCGGCCACGATGGTGAAGAGGCGTTCCTTCGAATCGACGGCCCAGTGCATCGGCATGCCGCCGGAGGATGCCAGCGGCTCCACCCGGATGCCAGTGCGCCAAAAGGATGGGATGACGCAGGCGCGGCGGAAGGTTATGCGTTGTCCTGTCGATTGATTGGAGAGCCCGACAGTGTCCTCGCCCGAGCCCGGCCAGCGCGCCGCCCGTCCGGCCACCGGCCGCTTCGACGGTCGCCGCCTGCGCAGCGAGCGGACCCGGCAGCTCATCATCGAGGCCTATCTCGGACTGTTGCACGAGACGCGGCGCATGCCGACGGCGGCCGACATCGCGAGGCGGGCGGGCTATTCCGTGCGCTCGATCTTCGAGCGCTTCAGCGACCTCGACGCGCTGAGCCTCGCCACGGCCGACTACGCCATCGCGATGGGCCAGGCCGAGGCGGTCGCGACCGAAATCTCCGCCGACCGGCCGACCCGCATCAGGTCTCACGTCAGCACCTGTGCGCAGGCCTGCGAGAAATGGTTGCCGCTCTGGCACATCATGACGGCCAGGCCGATCCAGGAGCAGCTTCCCGGCACGAGGGCGCGCGTCGTGGGCGTTCGCCGCGCCAACATCGAGCGGCTCGAGCTGATGTACGCGCCGGAGCTTGCGACCCTCGACGCCGACCAGCGCGGGCGCCTGCTGCTCGCGCTCGCGGCGCTCACCAGCTTCGAAAGCTGGGAGCAGCTGCGCAGCGATCTCGATCTGCCGTTCGACGATGCTCTCGAGGTGTGGCGCTCGGCGATCGACCGGATGCTGCCGAAGGCATCCTGATCCTCACGCCGCGCAGCGGAAGCGCGTGTAGAGGTTGACGTTGTCGACCAGATTGTCTTCCAGGATCCGGTGAGGCCCGCCCTTGCAGGTCCGTGCGATCACCTGCTGCGCCACGTTCCATGCCCGCTCGCGCTCGGCCTCGGCATCCGGCGCGATCACCAGGGTCGCGCGCACCACGTGAAGGCGCCATTCGTTCGGCACGCCGGTCGAGGCGAGGCGAACCTCGAACCGGCGTCCCTCGACCTTCATGTACTCGACCTGCGAGTTCTCGAGCGTGCCCTTGTCGTTGCAGGCCGCGAGCGCGACCGCCGCGGCGAGAACGAGGGCAAGCCTGCCGATCATGCCGCGATGGCCGCGAGGTAGGCCTCGGCCTGGGGCGCGTCCTTCGGCGCGCCGGCGAAGCCGACATAGCCGTCCGGACGGATCAGCCGCAGCGACGTGCCGTGCGCGGGATCCCTGGCCGGCGCCGCCACGACCAGTCCGGGATATTTTGCCGCCAGAGCCGTCACGATGGCGGCTGGCCCCAGCGCCGTGAACTTCATGCCGCCCGCGCCCGCCGGCAGCCGGTCGGCCCAGCGTTCGCCCGATTTCGGGCCGTTGGCGACATGGCCGTTCTTCACCGTGAGCGGGCTCGCCGGATAGCCGATGTCCATCTCGGCGAGCTGGTCGGCGACCTTGTGCCGGATCGCCGGGAAGCCTGTCGCGAACTTCACGATGGTGTTGCGCAGGCCCTGCGCGATCGGGTTGCGCATGGTGGCGGCCTCGGTGAGGCGGCCGGCGTTCCTCAGCACGATCTCGCCGACGCCGCTGCGCTCCGGCGAATAGGAGTCGAGCAGCGAGGGCCTGGCCGCGCCCTCGATCACCAGGGCGAGCTTCCAGGCGAGGTTGAACGCATCCTGCATGCCGGTGTTCATGCCCTGGCCGCCGGCCGGGCTGTGGATGTGCGCGGCGTCGCCCGCCAGGAACACGCGGCCCCTGGAGTAGTCCTTCACCTTGCGCTCGTTGATGCGGAAGGCGGCGAGCCAGTAGGGATCGCGCATCGCGATGCCCGGCGTGCCGCGCAGCGCGAGCAGCGCGTTGACCTCGTCGAGCGTCGGGTCGGCGCGCTTGTCGCCGCCTTCGGCCACACCAAGGTCGGCCACCACCCGCCAGCGGTCGCCGACGATCGGGAAGAAGGCGAGGATGCCGTCGCGGTGCCAGAAGATGTGCAGCCGGTCCTTGGGCTCGAGGCCCGTGCAGGAGCCGTCGGCCAGGATCCAGTCGCTCTCCAGCGTCGAGCCCTCGAAGGCGAAGCCCAGCCCGTGCCGCACCGTCGAATGCGCGCCGTCGCAGCCGACCAGCCAGTCCGCCTGCAGCGCCTCGGTCGAGCCGTCGGCCTTGCGGAGCGTGGCCTCGACGGCCGAACCCGTGTCCTTGAAGCCCGCGAGCTCGGTCCGGCGCTCGACCTTGACGCCGGCTTCCCCAAGCTTCTCCTCGAGCACGCGCTCGGTCTCGCTTTGCGGGATCATCAGCGCATAGGGAAAGCGGCTGTCGATCGAGTCGAGCGTGACCCTGGCCACGATGTCCCGGCCGTTGGAGATCTGCGCGCCGTGCGCGGGGAAGCCCGCCGGGATGAAGTCCTTGGCGTAGCCCGCATCGTCGAAAAGCTCGAGGCTGCGGCTCCACAGCACCAGCGCCTTCGACTTGTCGGTGCGTTCCGAGTTCCTGTCGACGATGCGCACGGCGATCCCGTGCCGCGTGAGCTCGTTGGCTAGCGTGAGACCGACCGGACCGGCGCCGGCGATGAGAACCTTCGGATTGCTGGTCATGTGACGCTCCCTGCTGGCCTCGACCGGCCCGAACCCTAGCCGGCGGCGGCGGCATGTCCAGAACCCCGAAATCCGTCGCCCCGGGCGCTATTGGCCCTTGCAATTGCCGGGGCAAGCGCCCATATGACCGCTGTCGATACACGGACATCTGATTTGGTCCGCGCCCCGGCGATGTCCGGCAGCCCGCTCCACGACACTTGATCCCGAAACACAGTGCGACTTCGACGGCCAGCCACGTGCCTCCATGCGTTCGTTCGCGGAGGGATGTGCGGGTCAGCATATCTACTCTACGCTAGTGAAAGGGTCTCCCATGGCGACCGGAACCGTTAAGTGGTTCAACATTCAAAAGGGCTTCGGCTTCATCCAGCCGGACAATGGCGGCGCTGACGCGTTCGTCCACATCAGCGCCGTCGAGCGCGCCGGCCTCGGCACGCTGAACGAGGGCCAGAAGGTCGAGTACGAGCTCGTCTCCGACCGCCGCAGCGGCAAGATGTCGGCCGACAACCTCAAGGCCGTCTCCTGAGCACCTGACCGCCGGCAACGGCGGTCCGCCTCCTTCGTCCGACCCGTCCGCGGATGTACCGGCGGGTCCGGGCACGGAGGAGGCGACACGATCCGGCCCCGCACCTGGACAAGGTGCGGGGCCGTTTCTTTTGGCGCACCCGACGGGACGCCCCGGCTAGGGATTGGCGCGGGACCGGGCTAGAGTTGCCACCGCTCTCGAACGCCCCGCCACAGGAGATCCGCATGCCCGCCAAGCCGCCCCTCCGGACCACCATCGGCCGCGGCCGCCTGTACGACAACGTGCTCGACACGATCGGCGACACGCCCTGCATCCGCATCAACGCGCTGGCGCCCAAGGGCGTGAACCTCTACGTCAAGGCCGAGGCCTTCAATCCCGGCGGGTCGGTCAAGGACCGCCTGGCCGTCAACATCATCGAGGCGGCCGAGCGCAACGGCACGCTGCAGCCCGGCCAGACCGTGGTCGAGGCGACCAGCGGCAACACCGGTATCGGGCTCGCCATGGTGTGCGCCGCCAAGGGCTATCCGCTGGTCGTCACCATGGCCGATTCCTTCTCCATCGAGCGGCGCAAGCTGATGCGCCTGCTGGGCGCCAAGGTCGTGCTGACGCCGCGCGCCCAGAAGGGCTTCGGCATGTACCAGAAGGCGGTCGAGCTGGCGAAGGCCAACGGCTGGTTCCTCGCCCACCAGTTCGAGACGCCGGCCAACGCCGAGATCCACGAGAGCACGACGGCGCGCGAGATCCTGGCCGACTTCCACGGCCAGCGGCTCGACGTCTTCGTCACCGGCTACGGCACTGGCGGCACGCTGACCGGCGTGGCGCGCGTGCTGCGCCGCGAGCGCCCCGACACGAAGATCGTGATGTGCGAGCCGGCCAACGCTCAGCTCGTCGGCAGCGGCAAGGGCCAGGAGCGCAGCGCCGACGGCTCGCCCGCCGGCAGCCATCCCGCCTTCGAGCCGCACCCCATCCAGGGCTGGACGCCGGATTTCATCCCGCTGGTCCTGCAGGAGGCGCTCGACAAGAAGTACTTCGACGAGCGCGTGGCGATCGCCGGGCCCGAGGGCATCAAGTGGGCGAGGGCGCTGGCGCAAAAGGAAGGCATCTTCACCGGCATCTCCGGCGGCTCGACCTTCGCCGTGGCGCTGCAGCAGGCCGAGAAGGCGAAGCCCGGCGCGGTGATCCTCGCCGTGCTGCCCGACACCGGCGAGCGCTACCTCACGACGCCGCTGTTCGAGGGCATCCTCGACGACATGGACGCGGAGGAGACGAGGATCTCGAAGTCGACGCCCGGCTACCAGATGCCCTGATGCGGCGGAACCTTGCCCGGCCGGCGCTTGATCCAGGTCAAATCCGGTCTCGCACGCAACGGTAGAATAGACTTCGGAATGGAGCCCGATCAGGGAGAGAGGCCGCCATGCTCGCCAGGGACATCATGATGCACGACGTGCTGACCGTGCCCGAGTCGGCGACCCTGCTCGATGCCGCCAAGATCATGATCAACGCGCGGGTCAGCGGCCTGCCGGTGACGAACGCGGCGGGCAAGATGGTCGGCGTGCTGAGCGAGGTCGACGTCATGCGCCAGATCATGGGCTCCGACATCAGGAGCCTGGCGGCCGACCGCGACGCGCCGGCCAAGGTCCTGGCGGCGACGATCGACGGCGTGATGAGGCGCCGTGTGCTGGCGGTCGAGGAGGATGCCGACATCGAGGCGGCGGCGAGCCTGATGCTGCAGCACAACGTCAAGCGCATCCCGGTCGTGCGGAACGGCGAGGTCGTGGGCGTCGTGAGCCGCCTCGATCTCGTCAAGGCGATGCTGGCGCGCACCGGCGCCGCCGTCCCCGCCGCTGCGACCGCGCCCGCAACCGCGCCCGCGGCCGGGGCAGGCGCACCGCCGCCGCCGGCGGCGACAGTCGACGACGAGACGCTGCGCCGCGAAGTGACCATGGCGATCCGCCGCCTCGACGTGGTGGTGCGCGGCGGCTTCGACGTCATCGTGCAGAAGGGCGTCGCGCACCTGTGGGGCGAGGTCTCCGACGAGGCGGAATACCGCGCCTGCCGTTCCGCCGCCGCCCGGGTGCCGGGCATCGGCGACGTGTTCAGCCACATGCAGGTCCACCAGCCGCGCCGCCGGCCGGGGCCCTACCGGCATACGTGATCGCGGCCGCTATTCGGCGGCGATCTGGTCCCTGACGAACTTCCCGGCGTCGAAATCCTCGGCGACCTTCATGTCGTTGGCGATCAGCTTCTCGACGTCGATGTCGGCGTAGCCCATGACGCCCATGTCGCCCAGCGCCTTCTGCACCTTGGGTCCGAACAGCCCGATCTCCTTGAGGATCGGCACGATGCGGGTGAACAGCCGCGTGCGGAACGCCTGCATCGCGCCCGAATGGTAGGCGTATTCCAGCATCTCCTTCACCGGCAGGCCGGAGCGCGTCCACACCTCGGCCTGGTTGAAGCGGTCGCGCATGAAATAGAGCGCCTCGACGGCGAACTCCTCGCGTTCCGCCCGCTCGGCGTCGGAGAGATGCGGGTAGTACTCGCGCAGCGCCATGCGGCCGAACGTGACGTGTCGTGCCTCGTCCTGCATGATGTAGGCGTTGACCGACGCCGCCAGGTTGTTCTTCGCGGTGTCGCGGATGCGCTGGAAGGCTGCCAATGCAAGACCTTCGACCAGGACCTGCATGCCGAGATAGGTGAAGTCCCAGCGCCGCTCCGTCAGCGTCTGCTCGAGCAGGCTCTGCAGCGACGGCGTGATCGGGTAGGCGCACTTGAACTTCTCGTGGATCAGCCGCTTGTAGGCCTCGATGTGGCGGGCCTCGTCCATCACCTGGGTGGCGGCGTAGAACTTGGCGTTCATGTCGGGCACGGTGTTGACGATCTTGGCGGTGGCGATCAGCGCGCCCTGCTCGCCATGCATGAACTGGCAGATCGAGTGGCACTGCAGGTTGAAGCGCAGCCAGTTCTTCTCCTTCTCGGTCATCTTCTCCCAGAACGGCGAGCCGTAGATCGGGATGGTCTCGTCGGACATCCCCATCGGGTTGTCCTCGAACAGCTCCTGGCTCCAGTCGATGCGCGTCGAGGCATCCCACTGCTGCTTCTTGCCCTTCTCGTAGAGGTTCAGCAGGTCGGCCGAGCCGTCGTTGTATTCCCAGTTGAACAGGATCTCGGTCTTGCCGTCGAAGTGCCACTGCGTGATGTCGACGGGCAGCTGGTAGAGCTTCTGCGTGGTCACCGGCGTCCCTCATTCGGACGCCAAAATGACGCCCCTCTCATTTTTCCTGGGGCCAGTTACCACAATTCTTGAAGGGACATATTTGATCTGGATCAAATCTCCCTCTGCCTTGCCGGGCGGAGGAAGGCACAAGAGGGGAACGCGGGCGGCCGTCAGCGCCGGTTGGGCTGCTGCTTGACGCGCTGCGGTGCCACGCTCACGCAGCCCGAGGGCATCTCGCAGGCCGCCGACTTCGAGCAGATCGTGCCGTTGCCGCAATCCTGGAAGTAGGCGGTGTTCATGCAGGTGCCGCCGCTCGAGCAGATCCGGCCTTCGGCGCAGCGCGCGGTGCCGCACATCGGGCCGGTCGGCTCCGGCCCGCCGGAGCAGCCGCCGTCCGCGGTGCACTGCGTGCCGGACGGACAGGCCAGACCGGACGCGCATTCCGTGTAGCTTCCGGGAACGCAACGGCCCGGCCTGACCGTGCTTTCGCGGAAGCCGGGATCGCACCAGTTGCCGTTCGACATGCGCACGCTGCCGGGCGCGGCATCGACCTCGCGGCCGCACAGGCCGCCCAGCAGGCAGGCATGGTCGGCCGGGCAGTGGTAGCCGTTGCCGCAATCGACACGGCCCTGCGCCGAGACGGGCGCCGCCGCAAACGCCGCAGCGAACGCGATAAGCAACGCCACCAGCCTTGTGCGCATTGGAGTGGGCATGCCGTTCCCCCCGAACGTCCCACCGCAAGCCTGGTCCCGGCCGGGGGTGCCCGGAAGGACAAAAGCCTCGCGCGTCAGAGGTTCTTCGGATTGCCCTCGAGCAGCTTCAGCTTCCAGGCCTTGCCCTTGGGCCCGGTGAGCGTCACCGCCTCGCCCTCGCGCGTGACGTCGAAGCACTCCTTTTTCTCGCCCTCGTACTTGGTGCAGAGCTTCTCGCCCTCGATCGTCCACTTGCCGGCCGAGACGTCCTTGCCTTCCAGCACCGAGGTCGTGCCGTCCTTGCGGTAGAGCTCGAAGAACAGCTCGCCGCCGTCGATCCGGCCGGTGAGCGTGTGGCCGCGCAGCGACAGCGCCGCGTCGCCGCCGCTCAGCGCCTTGGGCTTGCCGGCCGCCGCCATCGCCGCACCGGCACCGCCGCCCGCAGCCCCCGCCCGCGTGCCGCCATACTCGACCGCAAGCCCGAACAGGTCGGTCAGCGCGTTGGGCATCATGATCTTGTCGAGGTCGTCGAGCCCCGCCGTCTTGGCCGGCTTGATGGTGATCCTGATCGGGCCCTTGGGCTGCTTCCAGTCGCCGAGGAAGGAGACGAAGGCGTCGAGCGCCTTCTGCGTCGCCGGTCCCTGGCCCTGGGCGAAGGCGCCGATCGGCACCGTCGCCAGCGCCATCATGGCCTCGGCGCTGGTGCCTTCCTGCTTGGCCACCGCCGGCAGCACCTTGGCCAGGAGCCCACTGTCGTCGAAGTCGAGCGAGGCCGTGCGCAGCCTTCCGTTCTCCTGGCTGCTCTGCGCCTCGCTCGGCTTGTCGCTGATGCCGTCCAGCACCAGCGACAGCACCAGCCGCGCCTGGCCGCGCAGGCTGAGCTCGAGCTTGCTGAGAGTCAGCACCTTGGTGGCGGTGTCGAGCCGGTAGTCGAGCGCCATGTCGACCGGCACCTTCGGCACGCCGTAGGCGGCCAGCGCGGCGAACGCCTCGTCGTCGCCCGTCATGCCCTCGACCTTCAGCTTGGCGAAGCGCGGCGCCTCGTCGTCCTTGGCGCCCTTCTTCAGCCGCTCGAAGTCGATCTCCTCGACCGTGACCTTGTCGATCTTGACCGTGGTCTCCTTGTCGCCGGTCGCCGCATTGGCCGGCAGCACCGCCACCACGTTGTTCAGCACGAAGCCCGCCGAGCCCAGCGCGCTGGCGCCGCCGTAGGTGAAGCTCTTGAACTCGAGCTGCGGCTTGATCTCCTTCTCGAAGCGCTGCAGCCCGCTCTGCGCCCAGGCACCCGACGCCAGCCCGATCGCCATCAGCGCCAGACCCAACGCCACCCATATCGTCCGCATGTGACCCCCATCGTCGGCCGGCGGGCATTTTGACCGGGGACGCGGCAAAGCCCTACAGGATTCTGGCCCCGGGAATGGGGCGGTCTTCTCTGCCCCCGCGAAGCGGGGGAAGTGCCGCGTCATACGCGGCGAAGGGGGTCAGAAGCATCGATGAGCGCTCGCTTGCGGCCTTCCCCCTCCGTCGGCGTAAGACGCCGCCACCTCCCCCGCAGACGGGGGAGGAGGGATTCGCCCTAATCGATCGCGTCCGCCGTCACGTCGAGCGGGGCGGCGACGACGTCGCCGGCCACCGGCACGACCTTCACGACGGCGCTGGTGACGCGCACCGGCGCGGCGACGACGCCGCAGCCGGCCAGGGTCACAGCGAGGCTCGCGGCCGTCGCCAGGATCAGCATCGCCTCGCGCAGAGGGTATCGTCGGAAAATGTAGGCCATGTCGCCGGACCCTCCCGTGCTGGACTACCGAAAACGTCATGTAGTCGGACGCCCCGGACCTTCAAGGTCAATACCGGGGCGATATGCGGCGATATCGGGGCACGGGACATTGGCGCCGCGCTGCGCGAAAGTCCCTGCCAATGAACGACGACACGGACGACGGAGGAAAGACGCGCGGCGCCATCCCGGCCGACTACTGGCGGCTCTGGTACGCCGGCATGGTCGTCACCACCGTGCGCTGGCTGGAGACCGTCGCCATGGGCGTCGTGGTCTACGCCGAGACGGGCTCGGCCTTCGACGTCGCCATGATCACCATGCTGCGGCTCCTGCCGATGGGCCTGTTCGGCGCCGTCCTCGGCGCGCTGGCCGAGCGGGTCGACCGCCGCCTCGCCCTCGCCGTCATGATCGCCGCGCTCGCCGCCACCTCCGCGGTGCTCGCGCTCCTCGCCTGGGCCGACGCGCTCCGCGTCTGGCACTTCGCGGTGGCGAGCTTCGTCAACGGCTGCGGCTGGGCCACCGACAATCCGCTCAGGCGCTTCCTGATGGGCGAGGTCATGGGCCGCGAGCGCATGGCGACCGCCATGGCGTTCGACGTCGGCGCCGCCAATGCCAGCCGCGTCGTCGGCCCGACCGTCGGCGGCCTGCTGCTGGCCGGTGTCGGCATCGGCGGCGCCTTCGCGCTTAGCGTCCTGATGTACGCCACCGCCGTGGCCGCCACGCTCGCCGTGCGCGTGCGCCCGCCGCCCGCCGCGGGCGGCGGCGCCGTGCTCGCCCGCACCTGGGAGAGCATCGTCCTCGTCGCCGCCGACCGGCGGCTTGCCGCCATCATGTGGGTGACGATCGTCTACAACGTCTTCGCCTGGCCCTTCACCAGCATGATCCCGGTGATCGGCCGCGACCGCCTGCTGCTCGGCCCCGAGGGCGTCGGCCTGCTGACCAGCGTCGACGGCATCGGCGCCTTCGCCGGCGCGCTGCTGCTGGCGCTCCTCCTGACGCCGGGCTGGCACGCCCGCGCCTATGTCGGCGGCGTCGCCGTCTACCTCGTGGCGCTGATGGGCTTCGCGCTCGCCCCGACGCCGCTCGGCGCCGGCGCCGCCCTCCTGGTCACCGGCCTCGCCGGTGCCGCCTTCGCCACGCTGCAGACCACCATCGTCTACCTCGCCGCGCCGGTCGAGCTGCGCTCGCGCATCCTGGGTGTGCTCTCGGTCTGCATCGGCACCGGCCCGCTGGGCTTCGTCTGGCTGGGCTGGCTCGCCGACCGCATCGGCGCCCCCGAGGCGACGGCGCTCACGGGGGCGATGGGGCTGGTGGTGCTGGCGGCGACGTGGCCGCTGTGGCGGAGGATTTGAGCAATCGACGTCATTACTTGCGCTGGTCAGCGTGGCATGGAGATTCTAGTCGGGCGCTTCCCATTGACGGTCTGCCCCAAAGAGGGAGGTGGATGATGGGAAAGCAGTCTAGGCTGGATACACTGGAGAGTCGCTGCTGCTCACACTCTCATCGTATCGCGAATCCGACACGCCTAGCGTTTCACCAATGAACTTTCTGGCTAACAGTCGCAAGACGACTGCCGCCACGTGCAAACGACGCAACTCGCCGAATTCATCGGGGTCGGACGAGTTCTTTTTCCCTATCGCGTGCGCCACTGCTGAGCGGCAGAAATCGTACAGGTAGTCATGTGGCGGCCTGCCATCACAGATGGCCTCGAACTCCGCCAACTCCCGATCATGCTGCTCAGCTTCCCGAAGAATTGGATAATTCTCTCTCAGCCACTTCCTTGCGCCCTCGCGGCCAACGGGCTCGTTGAGTTCCACCACCTTGTAGTATGAGAGAACTGCATATGAAACCAAGAAGCTCGACTCTGCGGTCCGTCCTTGGCGATAGAGAGCCAGCGCCTTCTGCGTTCTTGGGTCTGGAGGAAGGCGGCGACTGAATATCCACCATGCAGTGCTTGGCATTGGAGGGCCCTCACGCGGAACGGCTACGGGCACTGGGTTTCCCACCCAACCATCTTTTAAGATGGCTGCTCTATCGTCGCACCACGCAAGCAGGCTCAAGAATCTATCGAGTAGAGTTCTCGCTTCCTCCACTTCCATTCGGGCGCGACTAAGGTCGATGTGAATGGACGCACTGCTATCGGCTGTCGAAGGCAGCAGAATTAGCTTTTGTCCATTGAACTCGACTACTGTCTCCCTGCTTGGCCACTCGACCTCGCCCTCGACTCCTAGGTTCAAGAAAGAGGAAGTCGCCGTCAGGCCAAGATGGCGTGCCCTAGCTTCTCTTGTCGCATCCTCTTCTGCGTCTTCGATTGGTGGATCGAGTGGATCTGGTGCTCGGAGTCGTCGGAAGATCTTGTCTGCTTCGTAGTCTTCTGCGATTCGCATAAAAAAGCGGCGAAAGAAGACTGTTTCTACGATCATCGAAGAGGTTAGAGCCCGGTGGTCGAACCTCTTCTCCGCGCCGGGCCCCAATAACGAACAAGCTGTGTCACCGACGTAGTGGGCTGTCTTGATGTGCCCATCTTCTTTGTACTCAATCGACGCTCGAAAGTAGCTGTTTGTGTAGATCTCACTGGGAGAGGCGCGCACCTCGAGGAGGGCCGACAGTGCGTCCCGATTTGAAAGTAGATCCTCGATTGCGTCACCGAGAGACCCGTGGCCCCGGAAGGATGCTACCTTGCCTCCAACGGGTACCAACTTGAGGAGGCCAGCGGCTGCTACTCCAGCATAGCCCGGGGCCGTAGATACAAGCGCAAGAACAGCGGCCGCTACTTGACGAATAGAAAGGTGGTCGACGTTGCGTCGCGGCCCAGTAGGCAAGAGCCGAAAGCCTCGAAGGCGCTCAAAGCGCGTAGCAACGTCAGTTGGCGAGCGCCAAGCGATGTCCGTTTTCGAGGCATGCCGGGAAAACAAAGCGGCTAAATGTGGGGCAAGCATTTTATCCCAATCCCTCGGAGTGCATTCTCAAATGGTGCCGATAGATCGGCCAAAGTCAGGCCAATTGATCTTCCAGCTCTCAGTGCAACCCGGTAGACTGTTTCCAAGTGCCGCATCTGACGGCGCATATCAACTTGGGGGTATGCCATGCCTGTGGGGAAGAAGGCGTTAGATCGAATTGGCAAAGGTCTGAAGCGCTACCGAGACATACTTGTCGCCGCAAAGAAGCGGGATGTAAGCGAGTCGGATACCGTGGTCATCGTCGGTGATATGATGGCCGACATTCTTGGCTACGAGAAATACGTCGAGATATCGACCGAGTTTGCAGTCAAAGGCACCTACGTCGATCTTGCCGTGAAAGTCGGCAACGAAATCCACTTCCTCGTCGAGGCAAAGGCGATCGGCGTCGAGCTGAAGGACTTGCACGTCAGGCAAGCGATCGACTATGGCGCAAACCAGGGCATCGAGTGGGCCATCCTGACGAACGGCGCCGTTTGGCGAATCTACAGAATCGAATTCAAGAAGCCGATTTCACACGTTCTGGTCGCGCAGGTCGATCTCCTGGCGGTGAACGTAAAGGACGACGATGCCATCCAGTTCTTCGCGAACCTGTGCAAGGAGGGCTTTGCGAAGAGCCAGATGGAGGAGTTCTACGAACAGCATCAGGCGACCAACAAGCACACTCTCGCGTGCGTGCTGACATCGGAGAAGATGCTCAACCATCTCCGTCTCGGCTTGCGGCGCATCTTTCCGAGTGTGCGGGTCGAGACGAAAACGCTCGAACTGGTCTTGCGCAACGAAGTGCTCAAGAGAGAGCTCATCGAAGGCGAGGAAGCCGATGCCGCCGCGGCGTTGGTCAAGAAGGCGCTCCGCGCGGCGGCGCGAGAGAAACGTCGCGCGGCAAAAGCTGTCGCCCCGAAGGCTGTTCCGGTCGAGGCACCGGCTCCCCAACCAGTTATGCCTATGGCGAAGGTCTAGACGAGACGCGCGATGACGAAATGGATCGAAAAGATTGTCAATTCGACAGACACGTTTCGCGAGCTTCTCGCCCTCTACATCGGATGTCTCTTGGTTGGCGCCACGCTATTCATGTTCGCGGAAGACAAGTCGTTTGGTGACTCGCTCTGGTGGGCCGTGGTGACGGCGATGACCGTCGGCTACGGAGATGTCGTTCCGGTCACGACGCCAGGGCGGATCGTTGGCGTCGCGCTCATGCATCTGATCCCCTTGTTCATCATCCCGCTCGTCATTGTCCGCCTTCTCAAGACATTCGTGAGAGATGAGCACGAGTTCACGCATGCGGAGCAGGAGAAAATCAAAGAAGATCTGGCGGCGATAAAGAAAGCCTTAAAGATCGAATAGCGTCACACTGGGGGTGCTCGCGATGGCAGAGGTTGGGTGCTCGATGACGCATCCCGACCTGACGTCCTCGTAGCTCACTCCGCATCGTCCCGACTATATACCTCGACGGCATTTCGGAACTCGCCCGCTAGGTCGGCCGGCATTCCATCCGTTTTGCCGACCTTGCGAAGGTCGGCCCTCTGCACGAGTTCGTCGAAGAGTTCGACGGTGACCAGCACGAAGCGCGGCTTGCTTCTCCGGGTGATCGTCACGGGCGCCTTGAGGGCTGCCTCGATGACGTGGCCCGAGCGTCGCGACAGGTCGCTGATTGCGTAGGTGCGGCCACTGCTGATGGGAGCGGACATCTTTGGCTCCGGCGTTTCCTGGAAAATGCGACAAGTACGTAAATGCTGTATTCGGAGTCGGCCCTTTGATCCACGCCGCAAATGGCCGGCCGACGGGTTCCGGGGCATGTGCAGCAGGGTCCTTGCTAGCGTTGCCAGCAGCCGCGCACCGGACGCATGCCGCCATGCGCTGTCCCCAGTTGCAGGTTCAGCAGGAATCGGCTAGGAAAAAGACTATCATGGGCCGGTCCTGACCGCAGCCCGAACCATCACGACGGCGGACCCAACCGACCGCACGAGCCTCCCAAGTTGCAGGCGTTGCTGGCAGCCCGGAGGCGTCCCCGGAGCGGGTTCCGCTCCCTCGTTGAATGAAAGTCAAAAAAGACCGGTGAATCAGCACCGGCCCGAAGTGCGACAGGCGACAACTGCTACAAAACGGTACGTCCAAGTGTTGCACCTGTAGCCGACGAAAGGCCTGGTACGGCAGGAGACAGAGTAGACAAAAACATCGCTTCAGGAGTCTCCCGCGACGCCGCTGAAAGCGCCGCAGGCCGGGCTTTTCGCTGCGTCGAGAACCGGAGCCGGGGAGGTCGACTTGTCTCCGACCGTAACACCTGCCCGGACAGTTGCCGAACGACCCGTGTTCGGAAAATCGCCGGCCGCGCGGTCAGACGAGGGGCGGCCGCGGCGTCCGCCGCTGCAGCGCCCACGCCATCGCCGCGGTGAGCACGAGGCCCACCGCCGCCATCGCGATCACGGCGCCGCGCGGGCCCATGCGGTCGGAGAGCGCGCCGGCGGCGAGCTGGCCCACCGGGCCGGTGCCGATGCAGACCGTGACGACGCCCATCAGGCGGGAGCGCATCTCGGGCGGCGCCTCGGTCAGCATCAGGGTCGATTGCATGTTGCTGAAGCCCGCCGTGCCGAAGCCGCCGGCCACCAGCACGGCGAAGGCCAGCCAGTAGGAGGGGGAGAGCGCCATGACGATCAGCGCCGCCATGAACAGCGCAGCGCCGCCGGCGAAGGCCAGCCGGCGGTTCATCTGCACGATGCCGGTCGCCAGCAGCAGGCCGCCCGCCAGCGCGCCCAGCGGCTCGCCCGCGGCCAAGAGGCCGACCAGCGCCGGCGAGACGCCGAACGCGCGCTCGCCGAGCGGCGCCACCAGGCCCGAGTAGGCGAAGGCGAAGGCGTTGGTGACGATGGTGACGCCGAACACCAGCAGGATGGTGCTGCGCGTCCGGGCGAAGGCCAGCCCCTCGGCGATGTCGGCCGGGATGCGCGCGAGGTCGAGCCGCCGCGCCGCCTGGGCGTGGACGAGGCCTGCGATGGCGAAGGCGCCGGCGAACTGCACCAGCGCGGTCAGCGTGTAGGCGCCCTGCATGCCGAGCCACTGGAAGGCGATGCCGCCCAGCAGCGGGCCGATGGCGCGCGTCGCCGCCGAGGTGACGCTGTCGAGCGCGATGGCGTTGACGATGCGGTGCGGGCCCGCGACCTCGCCGACCATGCGCCGCCGGGTCGGCATCTCGGTGGCCCACAGCGTGCCGGAGACGAGGTTGCCGAGCGCCACGTGCCAGACCTCGAGCTGGCCCGTGACGGCGAGCGTGGCGAGCAGCGTCGAGACCAGGGCGGGCAGGACGAGCGCCAGCATGAGGATCGTCTTGCGGTTCACCGCCTCGCTGACGGCGCCGGCCAGGGCGCCGAACAGGAGCTGCGGGATCTGGCGCAGCGCCACCACGAGCGTGACGGCGAAGGCCGAATGCGTCGCCTCCCAGGCGAACAGGCCCGACGCCAGGAGCTCCAGCCAGCGCATCGCGTTGGCGAAGGCGCCGACCAGCCACAGCCTCAGGAAGTCGGACGAGCGCAACAGCTCCCGGATCGGCGAGTCCATTGGCGGCGATACTAACCGCGCGACCCCCCCCTCACCTAGCCTTCGTCCCTCGCGGGCAAGGCAATCGCATATGTCTCTCTATCTTCTCCTCCCCCGTCTGCGGGGGAGGTGGCCGCAGGCCGGAGGGGGCATCGACGGACGAGCCTTTATCGACGCTCTTGACCCCCTTCGCCGCGTAAGACGCGGCACTTCCCCCGCTTCGCGGGGGCAGGGAAAAGGCATCCGCGATAGCCCTGCCCTCGTGGGGGAGAGGTGGGGTGAGGGGGGGCGCCGCGCCTAGCGGATGTCGGGCCCGCCATCGACGTTCGGGCGGGTCATCGGGCTGTCGGAGAACAGCACCTCGAACAGCTCGCGGAAGAGCTGGTTGATCCGCGGATCGTCGGGGCCGGTCGCGGCGGTCCACGCCGTGGTCTGCGACAGGAAGCGGTCGTTGCGGCAGTAGACGGCGAACACCTTGAACACGCCGGGCCGCGTGTCCGGCTGGAAGCGCTTCACGCCGTTGCACACGGCGTCGGCGCCGAGGTTGTTGGCGTAGTTGAACACCAGCACCAGCCGGTAGTCGGGCCTGGGCCGCTCGGCCGGCGAATCGTAGGTGAAGGTGAGGGCGGGCTGCGGCTTGGCCGCCTGCATCACCGGCAGGAGCTGCCGCGCCACGGTCTGCGGATCGAGGCTGGGGAACGGGTTGCCTTCGATGATGACCTGGAAGCTCCGCTTGTCGGTCACCGCGAAGAACTCGCGGTAGTCGTACTGCGTGGCGTAGTCGACGCCGCCGATGGTCGCCGCGTCGGCCGCCGGCGTGGCGAAGGTGGCGACGGCGGCGGTGGCGGCGATCAGGCTGAGGGCATTCGTCTTGGTGAAGCGCATGTTTGTGAAGCGCATGGGATGGCCTCCTGAACGGGACACCAGCCTAGAGCCGCAGGGCGGTCCGCTCACCTGCCAATGGATCAACTGCCCGTGAGCGCCGGCCCGCCGGGGTGCTAGAGTTCAGGGAGTTCAGGTTCGTCGCAGGCCACCGCCTCACCCTGAGGAGCGGTCCGAAGGACCGCGTCTCGAAGGGTGGAAACGAGCACCTCGTCGGTTGCCCATGCTTCGAGACGCGGCGCGGAGTTTATCCCGAGGTACTCGAGGGGCGCCGCTCCTCAGCATGAGGTCTATTGGCGGGATGGACTTGAAGTCATCAGGCGCTAGGCTTGCCACAATAAGAGACGAAAGAGGAAACGTTCATGCTGCATCGTCGGACAGTTCTGGCCGCCGCCGGCGGTTCGCTGCTCGCTCCTTCAATCGTCCGCGCGCAGGCGGAGTGGCCGACCAAGACCGTGCGCTTCATCTGCCCGTTCGCGCCGGGCGGCGGGACCGACACGGTGAGCCGGCTGGTCTGCGACCAGCTCTCCAAGCTCCTCGGCCAGACCTTCGTGGTCGAGAACAGGGGCGGCGCCGGCGGCAACATCGGCATGGCCGAGCTGGCGCGCGCCACGCCCGACGGCTACTCGTTCGGCCTGATCTCGGTGGCCAGCCACACGCTGAACCCGATGCTCTATTCGAAGCTGCCCTACAATCCGGACAAGGACATCGTGGGCGTGTCGCGGCTCGCCACGCTCGCCAACCTGCTGGGCGTGACGCCCTCGCTGCCGGCCAACAACGTCGCCGAGCTGATTGCGCTCTGCAGGAAGGAGCCGGGCAAGTACTCCTTCGCCTCGTCGGGCCCCGGCACGTCGCTGCACCTCTCCGGCGAGCTGTTCAAGAAGATGGCCGGCGTCGACATCATCCACGTGCCCTACAAGGGCGCCGGGCCGGTCTACAACGACCTGATGGCCGGCACGGTGAACATGATGTTCGCCAACATGCCGTCGATGCTGCCGCATGTGCGGGCGAAGAAGCTGAAGGGGCTGGGCGTCACCTCGGCCGAGCGCTCGAAGGCCGCGCCCGAGATCCCGGCCATCGCCGAGACCCTGCCGGGCTACGTCGCCACCTCGTGGTACGGCGTCGGCGCGCCGGCCGGCACGCCGGAGCCGATCCTGGCGAAGCTCGAAGGCGCCATCGCCGAGGTGCTGAAGAGCCCCGACATCCAGCGGCGCTGGGCCAACGATCTCGGCCTCGACATGCCGCCCGCCGGCCGCAAGGGCTTCGACGAGTTCATCGCCCAGGACCGCAAGCTCTGGTCGCCGGCCGTGCAGGCCTCCGGCGTCAAGCTCGACTGATGCGCTGTCGTCTTCGTCTTCTCCTTCATGTTCCTCTCCCCCGCGAGGGGGAGAGGTTAGGTGAGGGGGCATCGAAGATCGTGCGCAACCCCCTCACCCGCCCTCTCCCCCTAGCGGGGGAGAGGAGGAAGAAAGAGAACAGCAGATCACAGTGGGGCGCTGCCCTTCAGGAGTAACCGTTGATGTCCGTACAGCTCGCCGAAACCCCCACTGAACCCCGGGCCGACGCGGCCGAGATCGCCGCGCGCTGGCTCGACTCCTTTGCCCGGGCGCTCGCCGCCCGCGATGCCGCGGCGCTCGCCGGCCTGTTCACCGCCGACGGCCACTGGCGCGACGTGCTGGCCTTCACCTGGGACATCGACACCCACAGCGGCCGCGCCGCCATCGAGGCGGCGCTCGGCCCGCGCCTCGCGCCGACAGCGGCGAAGGACGTGCACATCCCGCCGCAGCGCACCGCGCCGCGCTTCGTGCGCCGCGCCGGCACCGACTGCGTCGAGGCGATCTTCGAGTTCGACACCGCGTTCGGCCACGCCGCCGCGGTGGCGCGTCTGGTCGAGCAGGGCGGCACGTGGCGGGCCTGGACGCTGCTCACCACGCTCGAGGAGCTGCACGGCGAGACCGACGACCGGCCGCCTGAGGTGCGCGACGCGGAGTACTACAGCCGCGATTTCGGCGGCGACAACTGGCTCGACCAGCGGCACAAGGCGCAGGCCTACGAGGACCGCGACCCCGTCGTGCTGGTGGTCGGCGGCGGCCAGGCCGGTCTCTCGGTGGCGGCGCGCCTCAGGCTGCTGGGCGTCGACACGCTGATCGTCGACCGCCACGCGCGCATCGGCGACAACTGGCGCAAGCGCTACCACTCGCTCACCCTGCACAACGAGGTGCACGTCAATCATCTGCCGCTGATGCCGTTCCCGCCGACCTATCCGGTGTTCATCCCCAAGGACAAGCTGGCGAGCTGGTTCGAGACCTATGTCGAGGCGCTGGACCTCAACTACTGGACCGGCACCGAGATGGTGGCGGGCCGCTACGACGAGGCGGCAAAGCGCTGGATCGTGACGCTGAAGCGCGACGGGACGGAGCGCACGCTGCGGCCGCGCCACATCGTGTTCGCCACCGGCGTCAGTGCCATCCCGGTGTGGCCCGACCTTCCCGGCCTCGATGCGTTCAAGGGCGAGGTCGTGCATTCGGGCGACTACACGCATGGTGCGGCGTGGAAGGGCCGGCCCGCCATCGTGCTCGGCACCGGCAACTCGGGCCACGACGTGGCGCAGGATCTCTGCGCCAGCGGCGCCCAGGTCACCATCGTGCAGCGCAGCCCGACCTACATCGTCTCGATCCGCGAGGCGCAGAAGGTCTATTCGATCTACACCGAGGGCCTGCCGTTCGAGGATTGCGACCTGCTGGCCGGGGCCTCGCCCTATCCGGTGTTGCAGCGCGCCTACCAGCTCTCGACGGCGGAGATGCGCCAGGTCGACGCGAAGCTGCTCGACGGTCTGAAGAAGCGCGGCTTCAAGCTCACCTTCGGCGAGGACGATACCGGCTTCCAGATGATGTATCTGCGGCGCGGCGGCGGCTACTACTTCAACGTCGGCTGCTCGGACATGATCGTCGACGGCCGCGTCAAGCTCCTGCAGTACGACGCCATCGACCGCTTCGAGGCGGGCGGCGCGCGGCTCAAGGACGGCAGCCTGCTGCCGGCCGAGCTGGTCGTGGTGGCGACCGGCTACAGGAACCAGCAGGAGACGGCGCGGGCCTGGCTGGGCGATGCCGTGGCCGACCGGATCGGGCCGGTGTGGGGGTTCGACGCCGGCGGCGAGCTGGCCAACATGTGGAAGCGCACGCCCCAGCCCGGCCTGTGGTTCACCGCCGGCAGCCTGGCCCAGTGCCGCATCTACTCCCGCTATCTGGCCTTGCAGATCAAGGCCCTGGAGGACGGGCTCGTGGCCTGACGGAGCAAATGGACAGGCAAGTGGACAGCGATGGACGGTAGTGGACAGGTCGCTGCGCGCGCCGGACGGCGGCGGCCCGGCGGGCGAGGGCCGGTCCCGTCCTTTTAGCCTTGCAGATCAAGGCATTGCGGACCGGCTGGCGGTCCGGACAGCAAATGGACAGGGCAAATGGACACCGATTCTGGACAGCCAGGCGTCCATTTGAGGGGTGTCCATTTGCCGGTTTGATCCAGATCATGCCGCCCCCGGCCGCACGGGTTCACCGTTCGCCCATTGCGGGAGAACGGTCATGCGGACCTTTGGGGATTTCGGACGGGTGGCGGCGGCGGTGGTCGCGGTGTGCGCGGTGGCCGGCATCGGCACGGCGGCGACGAGCGGCTGGCACCTCGAAGAGGGCGTGAACGAGCCGAGCTACGCCTACATCGAGCCCGCCGCGACCAACCTCAACATCGACCTCGTGGCCCTGGTCTGCGAGCAGGCGGGCGACGGCCGCGGCGTCCAGCTCCAGCTCTATCCGTCCGGCCCCGGCCCGCTGCTGCCCGCGGGCGCGCCGGCGCATCTCGTCAAGGATGCCGCGCGGGCCGAGATCGAGATCGACGGCCGCGTCTTCGAAACCGACATCCTGTTCGCGGCCGACCGCGTGATCCTGGCCGATGCCGGCCGCGACCGCGCGCCGGTGCTGTCCGACGGGCTGCTCGACGCGCTGCAGACCGGCCGCACCCTGGTGCTGCGCTTCGACCTCGTGGCCGAGGCGCCGGGCGCTGCGGCGGCGTTCGACGGCGAGGCCGAGATCGACCTGCGCACCGGCGGCGGCGCCAAGGCCATCGCCGCGGTGCGCCGCTGCGCCGAGCCGGCGCACGACCTTCAGGTGAGTGCCGCGCCGCCGTTGCAGGCGATCAGATAAACTGCCGGACGGCCGCGATCACGACCAGCGCACCGGCGGCCATCACGAGGCTGCCCAGCGAGACGATGCGCAGCGCGCGGCCGGGTGACAGTTTCCCCATGTGGGCGGCGATCCAGAAGAACGGATCGTTGACGTGGCAGATCGCCATCGAGCCCGCGCCGACCGCGGCGGCCGCGATGGCGCGGCCGGAGGCGCTGTCGAGGCCGAGTGCGGGCAGCATCGGCTCGACCATGCCCGAGGCGGTGAGCACGGCGGTCAGCGAATTGCCCTGCATGGTCTTCACGATCGCCGCCGCCAGGAACGGCGTCAGCACGCCATAGCGCGGATGCAGCGCATGCTCGGCCAGCAGCTCGGCCATGCCGGTCTCGTCGAACACGCGGGCCAGACCGCCCGATGCGCCGACCGCCAGCAGCAGCGGCGCCCAGGCGCGGCCCGCCAGCGCCGACGGCTCCCAGCGCCGCGCCAGCACGACGGCGAGCGCGATGGCGAGCGCCGTCAGCATCAGCGGCTTCGAGATGCCGACGTAGAACTCGCGCGCGCCGCCCTTGCCCAGGGGCTCGCTCGGCATCTGCGCGATCGACTGCAGGATCAGCAGGCCGATCGGGATGGCGACGCAGAGCCATGCCCAGTCGAGCCTGCCGGCGACGTTCGTCGACGGAACCTGCCGCGCCACATGCCACCAGCCGAGGGCGACCGCTGCGGCCGCCACCGGGATCGCGATCATGAGCTCGATGCGCAGGCTCGCCTTCATGACCGACACGGCCGCCACCGCGAGCGGTGAGGGCGCGACCAGGGCGGCGACGGCCAGCAGCGTTAGCGCCAGCCCGAGCGCCCGCCGCGGCGCCTCCTGGCCGGCCGGCTGCAGCAGCGCCAGGCCGCCCGAGGCTGTGGCGCCGAGGCCTGCCAGCGCGCCGGCCGCTGCCGCCGTCCCGGTGCCGAGCGGCGTGCGCAGCAACAGCGAGCCCACCAGCGCGCCGGCGACGACGAGAAGGCCCGTCTGTTCCAGCGCCGCCGTGAAGCCGAGGCCGAAGGCCTTGCCGACCGACTGGAAGGTCATGTCGGCGGCGATGCCGTAGACCACGACAGTGGCGATGATGGCGAGGAAGGCGGGCAAGCGCACCCGCTGGACGAGGAGCACGATCAGCGCGACCGCGATCGGAACGAGAAGGGAGGCCAGAATCATGTGAGGACCGACCTTACCGGCCTGCTACAGTTCCGTCATGCGCCTCCTCGCCGCCCTTCTGCTGCTGCTCGGCCTCGCGGCACCGGTGCGCGCCGAGACGCTGGTGCGCATCGAGGGCAGGAACTTCATCGCGCCCGACGGCAGCGTGCTCAGCCTCAGGGGCATCAGTCTCGGCAACTGGCTGATGCCCGAGGGCTACATGTTCAAGTTCGAGGTCGCCAAGGCGCCGCGCCAGATCTACGGCGCCTTCGAGCGGCTGCTGGGAGCGGAGCGTGCCGCAACGTTCTGGCGGCAGTATCGCGACACCTATGTGACCGAAGACGATATCCGCTTCATCAAGTCGGTCGGCTTCAACATGGTGCGGGTGCCGCTGCACTGGCGGCTGTTCATGAGCGTCGACGGCGAGATCGGGGGCGAGGGCTGGGCGCTGCTCGACCGGGTGATCGGCTGGGCCGCGGCGGCGGGTCTCTACGTGATCCCCGACCTGCACGCCGCGCCGGGCGGCCAGACCGGCATCAATCACGACGACGGGCCGGGCTATCCGCTGATGTTCTACGTGCCGCGCGACCGCGACCTCACGATCAGGCTGTGGCGCGCCGTCGCCCAACGCTATCGCGGCAACCCGGCGATCCTGGGCTACGACATATTGAACGAACCTGCGGCGCCCTATCACGACGTGGCGACGCTCAATGCACGGCTGGAGCCGTTCTACAAGCGCGCCACCGAGGCGATCCGCGAGGTCGATCCCGGGCGCATCGTGATCCTGGCGGGCGGCCAGTGGAGCTCGAGCTTCGCCATGTTCGGCCCGCCCTTTGCCGGGAACCTCGCCTACACCTATCACTCGTTCTGGGCCTCGACGAAGCGCGACTCGATCCAGCGGCACCTCAACTTCGCCAACCGCCACGATGTGCCGCTGTTCCTCGGCGAGACGGGCGAGCTCACCGACGAATGGAACGAGGGGTTCCGTCGCCTGCACGAGACGCATGGCATCGGCTGGTCGTTCTGGACCTACAAGAATCTCGACACGCCCTCGACCGTCGTTTCGGTTCCGCGGCCGGCGGGCTGGAACGAGATCGTGGCCTATGCCGACGGCCGGCAGGCGACCAAGCCATCGCAGGAGCTGATCGACCGCGCCATCGCGCAATACCTCGACGGCATCCGTTTCGCGAACGGCACGATACGCTGGAGCTATCTCGGGTCGCTGGGATTGAAGTCCGCGCCCTGACCCGTCGCGCCGGGCGCACGGCTTGCCATGAGCACTCCTGCGGCGGCCGAAACGACGAGGATCGGCGGATAGACCCAGACGATGCCGAGGACGCTCGCGAGGTCGGCTCCCGTTGCCAGACCATGCAGCGCCTGCAGACCGGCCGCTGCAAAGAAGGCGAGGGCGTTGACGAACCCGATGGCGGTGCCGCGCAGGTTCGGATGCTCGGAGAGCGCGACGATCTCGAAGGCGAGGACCGACGATCCGCATCCCAGCCCGACTCCGGCCGTTGCCAGCTCGACGAGCGGCAGGTCGCCGATGCGGGGCAGGAAGATCAGCAGCCCGACCAGGACCGCGGAGAGGAGCGGCGGCACGACCAGCAGCATGACGCGAGGCAGCAGGCGACGCTGGGATAGCCATCCCACGGACACGGCGCCGAGCCCGAAGCCGACGAACAGCCAGGCGTTGACGTTCGCCGACGTCCGCAGGTCGTTGCCGAATGCCTGCTGCAGGGCGACGTTCCACACGACGCCGTAGCTGAAGATCGTTCCGATCGTGCCGCAGGCGTAGACCGCCGCGAGCCACAGCAGGGGCTTTCGCACCACGCGCCGCACCGACGGCCAAAGCGGCGCCGGCCGGAGCGCTGGGCCGCCGTCCGACGGCCGCCGGACGATCGTCCACATGCCGAGGGCAATGGCCGCTCCCGCCGCCGCTGCCGCGAGTGTCATGTCCCGCCAACCGAGGCTCTCGGACAAGGCGGCCATGGCCGGTTGGCCGACGGCGGAGCCCACCGCATCGACGAGCTGGACCAGCCCCAGCATCAGCGCCAGCCGGCTCGGCCACCAGACCGCCATCAGGGTACTTGCGCCGACATAGGCGAGTGCCCCGCCCAACCCCATGAGCGTTCGCCCGGCGAGGGCCGGGGCGAAGGCATTCGACTGGGCGAACACCAGTGCGCCGGCGGCGCAGGCGACGGCGGCCGCCGTCAGCAGTCGCCGCGGATCCAGGCGATCGAAGAGGACGCCGACGGGAATCTGCATCGCACCGTAGGCATAGCCGAAGGCAGCGGCGAGCAGGCCGAGCTGCACCACATCGATCGCGAGGTCCCGGCCGAGTTGCGGCGACACCAGCCCGAACATGGTGTTCAGCAGATTCTGGTAGATCAGGAAGAGCGTGGTCACGAACCATATGGCCATGCCGCGCAGAGAGGTGTCGGTCATGTCGCTTCGAGGAGGCGGGCAGCGTGCCGATTGTGCTCGGCGACGACGGCATCGATGTCCAGCGTGACGATCCTGCCGTCCCGAACGATCGACCGGCCGCCGACCACGGTGTGCCGCGCGATCTGCGGTGCGCAGAACAGGGTCGCGGCGACGGGGTCGCTGAGCGCACCGGCATAGCCCAGGGAATTAAGGTCCATGGCGAAGAAGTCGCACATCTTGCCGACGGCCAGCGACCCGATATCGGTGCGCCCCAGCAGGGAGGCGCCACCGAGCGTCGCGAGTTCGAGGGCCTGCCGTGCCGTCATCCATTCGTTGTCGCGCCGCGGGTCCGACGTCGAGAGGTCCGTGTCGGGGCCCTCCGGCGGGCGCAGGCCCATCTGCAGGCGCGCCAGCAGCATGGCCTGGCGAACCTCGCCCAGCATGTTGTTGCCGTCGTTGCTGGCGGAACCGTCGACGCCGATGCCGACCTTCACGCCGGCCCGCCGGTATTTCATGACCGGTGCGATGCCGGAGGCCAGCCGCATGTTGGAGCAGGGGCAGTGGCACGCCCCGACGCCTGCCCTGGCGAAGGCGGCGATCTCGGCGTCGTTGACGTGGATCGCATGGGCATACCAGACGTCTTCGTCCAGCCAGCCCACCGTCCGCATGTAGTCGACCGGGCGCAGGCCGAAATGCTCGAGCGTATAGCGCTCCTCGTCGCGGGTTTCGCAAAGGTGCGTGTGAAGCCGGACGCCACGCCGGCGCGCCAGGGAAGCGGAATTGCGCAGCAGATCGGCCGTCACGGAGAAGGGCGAGCAGGGTGCGAGCACGATCTGCGTCATCGAGCCGTGCCCGCCATCGTGATAGCGGCCGATCACCCGTTCGCAGTCGGCGAGGATCTCGTCCTCGTCCTCGACACACGAATCGGGCGGCAGGCCACCTTTCGATTCGCCGAGCGACATCGAGCCTCTCGACACCGCGAAGCGCACGCCGATTTCCGCCGCCGCAGCAATCTGGTCGTCGACCCGGCAACCGTTCTTGAAGACATAGGCATGGTCGAAGACCGTCGTGCAGCCCGACAGCGCCAGTTCGGCGCAGCCGACGAGGGTTGCCGTCCGGCTGGCCTCCGGCGTGCGCGCCGCCCACAGCCGGTAGTGCGCTTTCAGCCACCGAAATAGGTTGTTGTTCTGCGCCGCCACGATGTTGCGCGTGAGGACCTGGTCGAGATGATGGTGGCCGTTGATCAGGCCCGGCAGGACGATATGGCCCCTGAGATCGAGCACGTTGTCCGCCGTCCTGGGAAGGTCGGAGGTCGGCCCAACGGTCCTGATCACTCCGTCAACGGCGAACAGCCCGGCATCCGGCAGCTCACGACGAGCCTCATCCATCGTCACGATGAGGGCATTCTTGACGAGCAGGGAACTCATGCGAGCGGCTCTCCGTGAAGGCTGATCGGCAAGGAGCGGTCGATCGTTCCGGCCGATTGGGCGCGCGGCCTTTGACCTGAGGCGGCCGCCCCCGGCGGCAACCCGACCGAAGGCCGCGTCATGTCTTCCTGCGCATAATCCATCGCTCTTTCAATTCCACGGCCACGCGTGTGTAATCATTGATCTTTAGAATAGCTTTGATACAAATATCTCATATTGAGTGCAGCCATTACTATCCAAGGTGATATTGTAAACGTTTAGTCGGGTGTGGGTTCGGATTTGGGGTTAGGCGGATCGCTGATATCGGGTTCGGGGCCCGATGGACGCATGATCGCGGCCTACGATGTGTGGGTGCAGGAGATGGCAGGTTCGCAACCCTGCGCGGTCGAGCCGGCCGCGCGTGGCGGCGGCGGTGACTTCGATTTCGCGGCGATCGGCGAAACCATAACAAAGCGGTTTGCTGCGCTCGTGCAGACCGTGGGCGGAGCCGTTGCCGTGGTGCAGGGGTCCGAGTCGCTGACCTACGCCGAACTGGACCGGCGGTCGAACCAGCTTGCGCGGATTCTGCGCCGTCGCGGGATCGGTGCGGGAAGCCTTGTGGCCCTGCACGGCGGACGTTCGGCCGACTCGCTCCTGTCGATTCTCGCGACTCTGAAGGTCGGCGCCGCGTATGTCCCGTTGGATCCGACGGCTCCGGCGGCCTATCTCGACTGGATGCTGCGCGACTGCGGCGCCGATCTCGTCCTTTCGGCTGCGCACATCGCCGACGAATTCTCCCTGCCGACCCTGCGGCTCGATGCGGCACTGGACTCTGCAGGGGCCGAATCCGGAGTAGCAGTGGAGGATGGCGCCGGACCCGCCGACATTGCCTATGTGATGTACACGTCCGGGTCGACCGGCCGGCCGAAGGGCGTGCTCACGCCGCATCGCGCGGTGGTCCGGCTGGTCACCGGCCAGACCTATGCCCGGTTTGGGGGGGACGAGGCGTTCCTTCACACCGCCCCGCTCGCGTTCGACGCCAGCACTTTCGAGATCTGGGGCGCGCTCCTGCATGGCGGGCGTCTGGTCATCGTCGAGAACGATCGCGCATCCCTCCAATCCATCACCGATACGATCCGCGAGAACGGCGTGACGACCGCCTGGTTCACGGCCGGCCTCTTCCACGCACTCGTCGATCATCAGCTCGAGGCGCTGCGCGGCCTTCGCCAGATTCTCGCCGGCGGCGATGTGCTGTCGCCGACGCATGTCCTGCGCGCGCAGGCGGCGCTGCCGGATTGCCAGCTCATCAACGGCTATGGCCCCACGGAGAACACGACCTTCACCTGCTGCTACCGGGTTCCGCGCGAGGGCTGGGGTGGCGGACCGGTGCTGATCGGCACGCCCATCCGTGGCACTTATGTCCGTCTTCTCGATGACGACATGAATCCGGTTGCCGATGGCGAGGTCGGCATGCTCTACGCCGGCGGCCTCGGCCTCGCGTCCGGCTATCTCGGCGATGCCCAGCACTCGGCGACGCAGTTTGTGCCCGACCCCGGACGGCCAGGCGCCACGCTCTACCGGACCGGCGACCTCGTGCGCCGCCGCCCCGACGGCAACCTGGACTTCATCGGCCGCCGCGACCGGCAAGTGAAGATCGACGGCAAGCGCGTCGAGCTCGGCGAGATCGAGGAAGCCCTGCGCCGCGGCAGGGGAGTCGCCGATGCCGTCGTGGTGGTCGGCGATGGCAGTGCGCCGCTTCTTACGGGCTATATCAAGCCGGCGACGGGCGAGAGCGATCATGTGGCGCTGGTGGCGCAGGCGCGCCACGATCTCCTGGAAATGTTGCCCGCCCACATGCGGCCCTCGCAGCTCGTCGTCATCGACGCGCTGCCCCTCACGGCAAACGGCAAGGTCGACCTCGCGAGGCTGCCCACGCCGCGATCGGCCGCCACATCGGCCGCCGGTACGACGCACAGCGAAGCCGAACGGATCTGAGCGACATCCTTTCGCGTGTCCTGGACGGGCGCAGCGTCGACCTGGACACCAACTTCTTCGACCTCGGCGCCACGTCGCTGAAGCTCATGCAGGCCCACGCCTCGATCGCGCGGATCTGGCCCGGCGTCAGCGTGCTCTCGCTCTTCCAGCATCCGAACATCCGCGCGCTGGCGCGCGAGATCGAGAGCGGACAGAAGCCGGCCGAAGGCGCCGCGCAGCAGCGGGCCCGGCACCAGGCCGACGCTCTCCGGCGGCTGCGCCGCGCCAGGACGACGCGATGAGCGTCCCTGACGACGCCATCGCCATCGTCGGCCTGGCCGGGAGGTTCCCCGGCGCGGACGATGCCGACCATTTCTGGGCCAATGTCCGCGGCGGCGAGACCTCGATCAGCCGCTTTTCCGACACCGAACTCGAGGACAGCTTCCCGCCCGAGGTTCGCAATGCCCCCAATTTCGTGCGGGCGCGCCCGATCCTGAAGGACGTCGATCTGTTCGACGCGGCGTTCTTCGGCATGCTGCCGCGCGAGGCGGCCATGACCGACCCGCAGCATCGCCTGCTGCTCGAGTGTGCGTGGGCGGCGCTGGAAGATGCCGGCCACGATCCGGCGCGGTTCCCCGGCGCCATCGGTGTGTTCGCCGGCAGCAGCATGAGCACCTACCTGCTGACCCACGTGCTCGCCGAGCGCCTCGACCCGGACCGATTCGCCAGCGACTACCAGGTCGGTTCCTACGATGCGCTGCTCGGCGCGCTGCCCGATACGCTGGCCACGCGCATCGCCTACAAGCTGAACCTGCGCGGGCCTGCGATGACCGTGCAGAGCGCGTGCTCGACTTCCCTGCTCGCGATCGCGGAGGCCTGCCAGAGCCTGCTGCTCTTCCAGTCCGACATGGCCCTGGCGGGTGGCGTATCGATCACCTTCCCGCAGAAGCGCGGCTATCTGCACCAGGAAGGCGGCATGGTGTCGCCCGATGGTGTCTGCCGCCCGTTCGACGACGATGCAGGAGGCACGATCTTCGGCGATGGTGCGGCGATGGTGGTGCTGAAGCGCCTTGCCGACGCGATCGATGATCGGGACCACATCTATGCCGTCATACGCGGCAGCGCCGTCAACAACGACGGCAGCGACAAGGTCGGCTTCACCGCGCCCAGCATCCGCGGCCAGGCCGAGGTAATCGCCTCTGCGCTCGCCGCGGCCGGAGTCGAGCCGGAGTCGATCGGCTACGTCGAGTGCCATGGCACGGCGACACCGCTCGGCGATCCCATCGAGTTCTCGGGGCTGGTGCGGGGCTTCGGGTTGAACCGGGTCGACCAACCCTACTGCGCGCTGGGCTCGGTCAAGGCGAATGTCGGCCACCTCGACGCCGCGGCTGGCGCTGTCGGTCTGATCAAGACGGCGCTCGCGCTGCGTCATCGCGAGATTCCGCCGTTGGCGAACTTCCGACGGCCCAACCGCCACATCGATCTTGCCGGAAGCCCGTTCTACTTCCCGACCGCGCCCGTTGCCTGGCCGCAGGGTCGCACGCCGCGTCGCGCCGGCGTCAGCTCCTTCGGAGTCGGCGGCACCAACGTGCATGTCGTGCTCGAGGAAGCGCCGCCCGCGGCGCCGCGCCAACCGGCCGCACCGCGCCGTCATGTCCTGCCCCTGTCGGCCCGGAACGATGCGGCCCTTGCCGCGGCAGCATCGGCCCTCGCCGAACATCTGTCGGGCACGCCCGACGTGGCCATCGAGGACGTCGCCTACACCTTGCAGGCCGGCCGCCGCGCGTTCGAGCGGCGTGCCGCCGTCGCCTGCACCTCGAGGGAGCAGGCGATCGAGGCGTTGCGGGCAGCGGCGCTGCCGGCCTCGCGCGCCGCTGCGAAAACCGGCGAGAAGACACCGCTCGTCTTCATGTTCCCCGGTCAGGGTGCCCAGTACCCTGGAATGGCGCGCGCCCTCCATCGGGATCATCCTGCGTTCCGGGCAACGATCGACGACGGCATCGCGATCGCCGCGCCGATCGTCGGCGACGGTCTGCGCGCACAGTTGCTCGATCCCGGGGCGACCGGCGGCGAGGCGACCCTGCTGGCGCAGCCGGCGCTGTTCATCTTCGAGTACGCGCTGGCGAGACTCTGGATGTCGTGGGGTTTCCAGCCGGACGCCATGGTGGGCCACAGCGTCGGCGAGTTCGTCGCCGCCTGCCTGGCCGGCGTCTTCTCCTTCGAGGAAGGCTGCCGGCTCGTCGCCACGCGGGCGCAGCTCATGCAGGACATGACGCCCGGCGCCATGCTGGCGGTTCGTCTTTCAGAGGCCGAATTGAAGGCCGAGCTGGGCGCTTCGCTCGACATTGCCGCGATCAACGCACCTTCGCTTTGTGTCGCCTCCGGTCCGACCGCCGCAATCGAGGCGCTGAACGAGAGGTTGGCGGCAAGAGGCGTGGCCTGCCGCCGTCTCGCCGTCTCGCATGCCTTCCATTCGCGCGCGCTCGACCCCGTCCTCGACGATATCGAAGGCGCTGTGGCCTCGGTGCCGCTCGCGCCATCCCGCATACCCATCGCCTCCTGCGTCACGGGAGACTGGGTCGGCGGTCAGGCGACCGACCCGAAGTACTGGTCCCGTCATGGCCGTGCGCCCGTGCGCTTCGCCGCGGCGCTCTCGACTGCGGTGGGCGATGACCCTGCGTTCCTGCTCGAGGTCGGTCCTGGCCGCACCCTGTCGGCGCTCGCCGCGCAGGCCGTCGATCGCCGGAAGCTGCAGGGCGTCGCGGCGAGCCTGGAAGATGCCGAAGCCGAGGACCTGTCGGACGCCCTGGCCGCGCTTTGGACGGCGGGCTTCACGCCGGACTGGCAAGCGGCGAGCGGTGCGGGAGGGCGACGCGTCTCTCTCCCGACCTACCGGTTCCAGCGCACACGTCACTGGATCGAGCGCAGCGGCGCGCACGACGTCGCGGTGCCGGCGCCGGAGGCAGTGCGGGAGCCGTCGCCGCCACCTGCAGAGTTGCCGGCCGCCGGGCCTGCTGCGCGCGGCGCCGGACTGCAGGCCGAGATCATCGCAATCCTCGAAGAACTGTCGGGCATCTCCGGTATCGATCCGCAGGAGACGTTCCTGGCGCTCGGCTTCGACTCGCTCCTGCTCGGGCAGGTGGCGCGTGCGCTGGAGAAGAAGTTCCGGACCAAGATCACGTTCCGGCAGCTCCTGAACGACATGCCCACGGTGGCAAGGCTTGCTGCGCATCTTGAGTCGACTCTGCCGTCCGAGCCGGTACGGCCGGGGATTGCGGCTGGTGCGGCGACGCCGCGGCCCATTCCCGTGTCGGTACTGCAGAACGACGCCAATACCCGCATACGCCTCAATCGTCCCCCGGTGGGCGGAGGCCAGCAGGAGTTGACCGCGACCCAGCGCGGCTACATCGAGGATCTGGTGCGCCGCGTGAACGCGCGCACGCCGATTGCCAAGGCGAAGACCCAGCAGGATCGCGCCGTGCTTGCCGACCCGCGCACGGCGGCAGGCTTTCGCCGCGAGTGGAAGGAACTGGTCTATCCGTTGATCGCCCAGCGGGCTCACGGCTCGAAGATCTGGGACATCGATGGCAACGAGTATGTCGACCTCGTCAATGGCTACGGCCAGACGATGTTCGGGCACTCGCCGGACTTCGTGACGGCGGCCATCGCCGCGCAGTTGCAGGAGGGTTTCCCGATCGGTCCGCAGACGCCGCTCGCCGGCGAGGTGGCGGCGCTCGTGTCGGAGATGACGGGCGATGAGCGCGTGACCTTCTGCAATACCGGCTCCGAGGCGGTGATGGCGGCGATGCGCGTGGCGCGCGCCGTCACAGGCCGGGAGCGCATCGTCGTGTTCGGCAACGACTATCACGGGCAGTTCGACGAGGTGCTGGTAAAGGCGGGCGGCGGCGCGACGCCGCGCGCGCTCCCGGTGGCGCCCGGCATTCCGCCCGAGGCGGTCGCCAACATGACCGTCCTGCCCTACGGCGATCCGCGCAGCCTCGACTGGATCGAGGCGAACGGCGAGGAACTGGCCGCCGTGATGGTGGAGCCGGTGCAAAGTCGCCATCCCGAGCTGCGGCCGCGGGCTTTCCTCGAAAAGCTGCGCGCCGTCACAGAAGCCAAGGGTGCGGCACTGGTGTTCGACGAGATCGTCACCGGCTTTCGTGCGCATCCCGGCGGCATGCAGGCGCTGTTCGGTATCCGCGCCGACCTCGCGACCTATGGAAAGGTCGTCGGCGGCGGCATGCCGATCGGCATCCTGGCCGGCAAGGCGCGGTTCATGGACGCGCTGGATGGCGGTACTTGGCGTTTCGGCGACGATTCGGTACCGGAGGTCGCGCCGACCTTCTTTGCCGGCACCTTCGTGCGTCATCCGCTGGTGCTCGCCGCGGCGAAGGCGGTCCTGTTGCATCTCAAGGAGCAGGGACCGGCCCTGCAGGAGCGGCTCGGCGAACGCATGGGCGGACTCGTCGAACGACTCAACCGCGACCTGGAGCGACGCGGGCTGGCGACGCGGGCCGAAGGGTTCTCGAGCTGGTTCTACGTTAATTTCGCCGCCGAGCATCCGCTCGCATCGCTGTTCTGGCCGCAAATGCGCCTGCTCGGCGTGCACGTCCAGGAAGTCTATCCCTGTTTCCTCACCACGGCGCATTCCGACGCCGACATAGCGGCGATCGAGAATGCCTTCACGGCAACGCTCGACGCCCTCGAGGCAGGCGGCATCCTGGAAGTTGCTCGGCAGGCCCGCGCGGCGGCGGCGCCCGCGGCCGCAGCTTCCGAGACCGATGCGGCGCCGCTCACCGAGCCGCAGCTCGAGATCCTGACCGCGGCGCAGATGAGCGACGAATCCTCCTGCGCCTTCAACGAGTCGATGAGCATCGCGCTCGATGGCGAGATCGACACTACGGCGCTGGCGGCGGCGCTGAACGCCGTCGTCGCCCGTCACCAGGCCCTGCGCGGAAGGATCGGGCGCAACGACGAGCGCATGCATTTCGCGCCCGCGCTTGTCCTCGATCCTGGCCTGTTCGACTACTCAAGCGAACCCGACCCGGAAGCGGCGTTGGCGGCGTTGGTCGCCGCCGATGCGCGCACGCCGTTCGACCTCTGGAACGGGCCGCTGGTGCGCGCGACCCTGGTGCGTCTCGCGCCGGCCCGCCACGTCCTTGTGTTCACCGCTCACCACATCGTCTGCGACGGCTGGTCCGTGAACATCGTGTTGAACGACCTTGCGGCGCTCTATCGGGCGGCGCGCGAAGGCCGGCTCGCCGCGCTGCCCGAAGCGCCGCGTTTCTCGCGCTACGCAATCGCCGAAGCGGCATCGAAGGACGCGCAAGCCGCCGACCTGCGCTACTGGGCCTCGCTCTATCGGGATCTTCCGGCGCTGCCCGAGCTTCCGATCGACCGGCCGCGTCCGGCCGAGCGGTCCTATGCCGGTGCAACCTGGTCGACCCGGTTCGATGGCGACCTTCTCGCCGCGGTGAAGAAGGCAGGCGCCGGACATGGCGCCACCCTCTTCTCGGTGCTGTTCACCGCGCTGCAGTCCGTGCTGGGGAGGCTGTCGGACTCGGCCGACATCGCGATGGGCGTGCCACTGGCCGGCCAGCCTGTCGCCGACGAACCGGGCCTCGTCGGGCACTGCGTCCAGATGTTGCCGTTTCGTGCGCCGCTCGACTGGCAGGCGCCGTTCGCTGCGCACGTCCGGGCGGTGGCCGAGCGCCTGCTCGACGGCTTCGATCATCCGAGGTGCACCTACGGCACTCTGGTGCGGGCCCTGCCGGTGCAGCGCATCGCCAACCGCCTGCCGCTGACGGAGATCCAGTTCAACCTCGAGCGGGTGGCGGAGGGTCTCGATTTCGGCGGACCGACGATCACCGTGACGCCCAACGCCAAGGCCGCCGTGAACTTCGACCTCTTCGTCAACGTGATCGAATCGGCTTCAGGCCTGCGCCTCGATTGCGACTACAACACCGACCTGTTCGACGAGGCGACGATCGCCCGCTGGATGGGTCACTATCGGCGCATCCTCGAAGGTATCGCCGCGGCGCCCGAGACTCCTGTCGCGGAGCTGCCGCTGCTCTCGGCCGAGGAGGAGAGCTTCGTCCTGGACGCGGTGAACGACAGCGCCACTACCTATCCCGGCGAGAGCTGCATCCACGAGCTGTTCAAGGCCCAGGCTGCGAAGACGCCCGATGCAACCGCCTGCGTCGATGCTGCCGGCGAGATGTCCTATGCAGAGCTCGATCGCCGCTCGACCCGCCTTGCCCAGGAGATCCTGGGAGTCAGCAAGACGCGACAAGGCAGGATCGCCATTGCGGTCGATCGCACGCGTGTCCTGCCCATCGCCCTGCTCGGCGTGATGAAATCGGGCTACGCCTACGTTCCGCTCGACGTTCACCAGCCGCTGGAGCGGCTCCGGCAGATCGCCATCGCCGCCCAGATCGACGGCATCGTCTGCCAGGACGAGCGCATCCGGTCGATCGCTCCCTATGCCTTCGACGTGCGCCCCGACCGTCTCGACCTCGATGAACGCCTGGATAAGCCTCTCCTGCCGCGCGTGTCGTCGGACGATTCGGCCTACGTCCTGTTCACCTCCGGCTCGACCGGAACGCCCAAGGGTGTCGAGGTCGGCCACCATGCGCTCACCAACCTGATCTGCGACGTCGTGCGCCGCCTCGAGATCACTGCGGCGGATGTTGCCGTGGCTTCCAGCGCCATCACCTTCGATGTCGCGGCGACCGAGCTCTACGCCCCGTTGGTGGCTGGTGGCCATTTGGTGCTCGGCGACGCCGAGCAGGTGAAGACCGGCTTCGAGCTTGTGGCGCTTGCGGACAAGGCCGGCGCGACTTTGATGCAGGCGACACCGACCTTGTGGCGCATACTGCTCGAGGCCGGCTTCAAGTCGCACCCCGGGCTGCGGATGATCACCGTCGGCGAAGCGGTCTCGCGCGACGTCGTCGACCGGCTGATCGCGGACGGCGGCCGGCTGTGGAACCTCTACGGGCCGACCGAGACCACGATCTACTCGTCCGGTCGCGAGATGATCGCCGGCGAGACCGGGGTTACGATCGGCAAGCCGCTGGCCAACACGCAGCTCTATGTCCTGGACGAACGCGACCGGCTTGTCCCGCCGGGCGCCGTGGGACGGCTGTTCATCGGCGGCGACGGCCTCGCCAAGGGCTACTTCGACCGCAGCGACCTCACGGCGGAGGCTTTCAGGACCGTTTCCCTGGCCGGCCGCGCGCCCCGCCGCCTCTACTCCACCGGCGATCGCGCCCGCCTGTTGCCGTCGGGTGAATTCGTGCTGCACGGCAGGGCCGACCACCAGGTCAAGCTGCGCGGATTCAGGATCGAGCTCGAGGAGATCGAGATCGTGCTGCGGCAGGCGTCCGGCGTTCGCGACTGCGCGGTTCTGCTGCGCGGGGATGCCGGGCCCGACCCGGCGTTGGTCGCCTATGTCGTCGCCGAAGGCGGCGACAAGGGCGCCGCCAGGACCGCCGAACTGGCCGCCCATCTGGCCGGCCGTCTGCCGGATTATATGGTGCCGGCGCGCTGGGTCTCCCTCGAGGCGATGCCGCTGACGCCCAACGGCAAGGTCGATCGCAATGCCCTGCCGGCGCCCGCCGTGGCGGCCGTTGCGCCCATCGCCTGCCCGCCTCGCACACCGCTGGAGACCAGGATCGCCGCCGTATGGGCCGGCGTCATCGGGCTCGAAGAGGTTGGTGTTCACGACCCGCTCTTCGCCCTGGGCGCCGATTCGCTGCAGGTCTTCCGCATCGCTGCTCAGTTCGAGAAGGAAGAAATCGCCATCGGCGCGCGCGACCTGATGAAGAACCCCACGGTTGCGATGCTGGCGCAGGCACTCGAGGGCAAGCCGCAGACTTCGCGCGAAGCGCCGGCGCGGCGCGGGCCGTCGCTGGCCGACTTCCGGCGCGGCGCGCGAAGGCGTAGCCTCACGCCGTGAGCATCGGCAACTTCGACGACCGGCAGACGAACCCCGACAGCGCAGGCGCGGCTATGTTTCCGTGCACCTTGCTGCAGGAGTATTTCTGGGCCCGGCAGCGCAAGGTCGGCCCGCAAGGTCTGAACATCGCGATGCGCTGGCTGGTGCAGGGCAGCCTCTCGCATGCCGCCGCCGAAGGCGCGTTGCGTGCGCTGGTGCAGCGCCACGAGATCCTGCGCACGAGCTTCCGCGAGGCTGGCGACGCGAGGGGGGGCAAAGTCGAGCAGGTCGTCTGGCCGTCCTGTACGCTCAAGCTCAACGACATCGACCTCTCGACCCTGGCGCCTGCCGAGCGCGAGGCGCGGGCCGAGGAGATCGCCCGTGCCGAGGCCGCCGAGGCGATCGATCCCGGCCGGGCGCCACTCCTGCGGGCGAGCCTGCTGCGCCTGGCGCCCGATCGCGCCGTGCTGCTGCTCACCTTTCATTCGCTGGTGGTCGACGGCTGGTCGACCGGCCTGATCCTGCGTCAGTTCCACGCCGACGCCGAGGCGATCGAGGCGGGCGGTGCGCCGGATGCGTCCGCGCCCGAGTTGCAGTTCGCCGACTATGCGCTATGGGAGAGGGAGCTGCTGGCGAGCGACGCGCTGGACGAGGCGCGCGCCTTCTGGCTGCGCCGGCTGCGCGACGCCGTGGGCACCGAGGTGCCGCCCGATCATCGGGCCCAGAGCGACGCCACGGGCGAGCGCAGCCATATCACCTCGCTCCTGCTGCCGGACGAGCTCGGCCGGGCGATCGACGGCTTTGCCCGCCGCCACAGCCTCACGCTCTACGGCCTCGCCGTCGCCGGGCTGACGCTGATGCTCCATCGCGTGACCGGCGAGCCGGAGATCGTGATCGGCTCGCAGGTCGCCAACCGCGAGGAGCCGGAGTCGGAGGCGCTGGTCGGGCCGACCGTCAATTCGATCACGCTCTGCCTGCCTGTCGACAGGGACGCGACCCTCCGCGCGTTCGTGGACGCCGCGGCGGAGGCGGTCCAGGAGGCGCTGCGCCACGAGCGGCTGCCGTTCGAGATCGCCGAGGCCTTCGCGATCCGGCGCGATGGCCGACCGCTCCATGGCGTCAACCTCGTCGTGCATCGCTCCTATTCCGGCACGACCGAGACGGAGCAGGGGAGTGCCGGCCGCTTCAGCCTGGTGTCGCTGCCGTCCTTCTCCTCGGGCACCCAGTGGCCGCTCAACTTCTTCATGATCGGCCGCGACGAGGGCTGGCGGCTTTCCTGCGAGGCTGACGCCAGTCTGTTCGATCGCGGGACCGCGGAGACACTGGTGCAGGCCTGGCGTGCCTGCCTCGAAACGCTGGCGACCTCGCCGGACGATCTGCGTCTCGCCGACAGCTCGGCCCTGCAGGCGATCGTCCCGCGCGCCGCCCGGCCGCGTCCGGCAAGGCCGCGTGGCATGACCACCGGCGAGTCCATTCCTGTGCACGATCCTGAGCGTCAGGTCGCGCGCTTCCACGAGGCCGGGTCGCTGACACCGATGGTCGTGTTCAACAATCGCTCGGTCTACTACCAGCTCGCCCGCCAGCTCGGCGAGGATCGCCCCTTCATCGACATCCTGCTCTACCACCAGGACGGGCCGCTCGATCTCGAAGGATATGCCTTCGAGGATTTCGCCGCCTACGCCGTGCGCCTCGTCCGCTGGGCCCGGCCGCACGGTCCCTACATCCTGGGCGGCCATTGCGTCTACGGTGTGCTGGCCTTCGAGGCGGCGCGGCAGCTGCGGCGCATGGGCGAGACCGTGACGCTGGTCTCGCTGTTCGACAGCTGGGGCCCGGGCTACCGCGAGACCATGTCGCGCTTCGACCGCGTGCTGCGCCGCCAGCAGCTCCGCCTGCATCGCTACGGCGAGCGCTTCGCCAAATTCCGCCGCGGCGAGGTTGGCATCGCCGACATGGTGACCAAGCCGATCCTCTACCATCTCGGCCTGCTCAGGTCCGAGGCCGGGCCCGAGCGGCAGGCGCTGCCCGGCGAGTGGTTCGACGATCTGCTCTACACCGCGGTGACGCATTACCGGCCTGAGCCCTACGACGGCGACGTCGTGCTCTTCCGCAGCCGCGAGCCGCTGCGCGGCCGGCTGTTCGACGAGCGCATGGGCTGGGGCTCGCTGGTCTCGGGGAACCTGCAGAAGATCGACGTGACGAGCGGCCATTTCGACATGTTCCGCGAGCGGCCGGCCGCCGAGATCGCCTCCTTCCTGCGGGCGTGGTGAGCCTGCTGCGGCTCCTCGTGGGCGGCGCGGCGGTCCTGGTCGCGGTCCTGGCCGTGACCGGCTGGTTCGTCTTCGCGCCGCGCCCGCCGTCACCCTCCGGGCCACATGCGGTCGCGCGCCTCGAGCTCGTGCTGCGCGACCGCGCGGGCGCACCGATCGTGGTCACGGTCTGGCATCCGCGCGACTTGGCGACCGCCGTGCCGCTGATCCTCTACTCGCCCGGCTGGGGAGCGCTACGCACGCAGAGCAGCCTGCAGGCGGAGAACCTTGCCAGCCACGGCTTCGTCGTCGTGGCCTGCGACGACATCGCCGCCGACCCCGCCACCGATCCCGACCGCGGCGTCTCCTTCGAGCTCACGTCCGATGCCGCGACCGCCGGCTCGATCGAGCGCGCCGGCCGCCATGCCGTCGCCCAGGCCGAACGGCTGCTGGCGGTGCTGCGGGCGCTCGAAGCCGGACAGGCGGCGGCGCTGGCCGGCCGCCTCGATCTCGCGCGCATCGGCGTGCTGGGCTATTCGATCGGCGGCGCGTCGGGCCTCGCGGCCGCCCTGACCGACCGGCGTATTGCCGCCGTCGTCAATGTCGACGGCGGCCTGTTCGGCCCGTCGGCCGAGGAGATCGGCGTCGCCGGCTATTTCCTGATCTCCAGCCGCGAGGCCTTTCCCACCGAGGCCGAGCTCAGGTCGCCCGACGCCTTCACGCGCAATTACGCGATGATCAGTGCCCTCGACATCCCGCGCAACCGGCGCCGCATGGAACGGCCCGGCGGCTACTGGGTGCAGCTGCCCGCCGCCGAGCACGCCGACCTGTCGGACGCGCTGTTCCAGCCCTCGCACGCCACGCTGTTCCGCCCCAATGCGCAGCGCCGGGCCCTGCTGTCGGCGGTCGAGGCCTTCGAGGTCGCGTTCTTCATGAGCACGCTCAAGGGCGAGACGGCGCCGTTCGCCGCCCTGCTGGGCCGCAGCGATCAGACCGTGCGCTGGATCAGCCCGACCGTGCCGCCGGCCGGCGCCGCCAGCGCGCGGCAATAGCCGCCGCTCTCGTTGCCTCCCGTCTCGAGGTGCAGCCACCAGCCGGCGGGCGCGCCCTCCGGACTCCGCACCATGCGCGGCGCGCCGTCCTCGATCGCCAGCTCGAAGGAGTCGAGCGGGATCGACAGGCCGAGCCCCAGCGCCTTCACGACCGCTTCCTTCAGCGTCCACAGGCGGAAGAAGGCGAGGCGCTGCCCGCCCTCTCCGGTCGCGTGCTCGATCGCCGCCACCTCGTTAGCATGGAAGTAGCGCCGCGCCAGGTCGAGATGGTCGACCTCGCGCACGCGCTCGATGTCGGCGCCGACCTCCAGCGTCTCGCTCGCCGCCAGCACGGCGCGGTCGCCCGAATGGCTGAGGCTGAAATGCAGGCCCGGCTGGTGCGCGAGCCGCGGCTTGCCCCAGGCGTTCTCGACGAATGTCAGGCCGCGTGGATCGACGCCGAGATGGCCGCCCAGCCGCGCGCGCAGGCCGGCCCGCGCCGCCGTGAACCGCCGCCTGAGCTCCTCCGACACGAAGCGCCGGCCGCGCGCCGCCTCGTCCTCCGACAGCAGCGCCTCGTCGGCGGGCCCGGTGCCGCCGTCGAGGCGCCACGACCAGAGCAGGATCTCGCGCATGTTCATGTGAGGACTGGCATGTGAACACGTTCATGTGAGCACGGGCCGCGATCTTGGACACTCGCCGGGCGGCTGGCTAGCGTGCCGCGTGCGCCGCCTCTTGACCCACGCCGCCTTCTGGGCGCTCGGCCGATATCGCATGCTGGCGCGCACCGAGGTCCGCTTCCGCGGCGCCTTCGCCTCCTGCGAGGAGGCGCTGGCCCATGTGCGCCCGGGCAAGCTGGCGGGCTACGACCACGACAGCGTCACCGGCGTCTCGCGCGACTACATGCAGCAGCTCGCGCTGTGGGACTATCCCGTCCTCTACTGGCTGAAGCGGCTGGCGGGCGACGGCGCGCGCCTGGTCGACGCCGGCGGCCATATCGGCGTGAAGTACCGCGCCTTCGCGCCTTACCTCGACCTCGACCGCATCGACTGGATCGTCCACGACCTGCCGGCGCTGGTGCGGGCGGGCCGGGCGCAGCGGCGGCCGCAGGATCGCACGCTGTCCTTCGTCGATCGCCTCGAGGACGCGCCCGCCGCCGACATCCTGCTGGCCTCGGGCCTGCTGCCCTACCTGCGCGAACCGCTGGAGGATTTCGTGCGCCGCCTCGCCGCGCCGCCCGAATGGATCGTGCTGAACAAGGTGCAGACACGCGACGGGCCGGGCCTCGTCACCCTGGAGAATTTCGGCGTGGCCGAGGTGCCCTACCGCATCCGCAACGCCGCCGAGGTGCCCGGCGCGCTGGCCGCGCTCGGCTACGGGATCGTCGACAGCTGGATCGTCGAGCAGCTCGCGCATCGCATCCAGACCCATCCCGAGCTTGGCCGCTCGACCTGCCGCGGCTGGGTCGCGCGGCGAATTGTTCCGCCATCGGATTCGCCGTCGTGGTAAACTGATCACCGAACGATCACGGGTGTCACGGGACGGATGATAACGCGTCGAACTGTGCTGGGGGGGATGGCGGGCCTTGGCGCGGCTCCGCTCGCGGGCTGCGGCGGCGAGCCGCCCAAGGGCGCCACCTTCGACAAGGCCTCGGCCGCGTCGCGCCACACGGCGGCCGGCCTCGATGCCGTGATCGACATCAGCCACAACGTCACCGTCACCGATTTCAAGGCGGTGCGCCGCAGCAACATCCTGGCCGTCCTGCACAAGGTCACCGAGGGCGGCGACTGGTTCGATCCGTCCTTCGGCAAGCGGCGGCGCCAGGCCGAGGCGGCCGGTCTCCTGTGGGGCGGCTACCATTTCGGCACGCGCCAGTATTCCGGCGAGAAGCAGGCCGCCGCCTTCCTCTCGGCCTGCCAGCCCGGACCCGCGACGGTGATGGCGCTCGATCTCGAGCCCAACGACGCCAACCCGCGCAACACCATGACCTTGCGCCAGGCCGAGGAGTTCGTGCTGGCCGTGCAGCGCACCACCGGCCGGCTGCCCATGCTCTACACCCATCCGGCGTGGGCCGACGGCCAGGTCTACGGCCGCCGGCGCATCAGCCTCGGCGCCTCGGTGAAGCCCGGCTCGCTGCTGGCGAGCTGCGAGCTCTGGCTCGCCGACTATCGCGAGACCCCGCAGCTTCCCTACGCCTGGTCGGGCAAGGGCTGGCGTCTGTGGCAGTACGCCGCCGACGAGACCGCGGCCAACTTCGCCCACGGCTCCGAGCCGCGCGCCGTCCAGGGCGTCGGCCATTGCGACCGCAACCTCTATGCCGGCGACGAGGCCTCGCTCTACCGCTTCTGGCGAAGCGGCGGCCGCACGGCCTGAGCCTCGCGTCAGGCCCTCTTGCTCTCCTGGACCGCGCGCGTCCCGCGCGCTCATGATCATGAGGCGCGCGAGACGCGCGCGGTCCGGAAGACCATGAGTCTGTCTGCCTCTAGATGAACATGTCGCGCTGGTTGTAGTTCCTGAGCAGCGTCCGCCGCGTCGTCTCGTTCCAGCGGTTCTCGTCCTCGCGGCCGGCGAGCGGCTTGTAGACGAACGGCGTCTCCTGCGGGAAGCGCTGGCGGCGCGCGTCGATGGCGAGCTGCAGGATGCGGCTGCGCGCGTCGATGCGGTCCCGGTCGTAGGTCTGGATCTCGCCCGTCAGCTTGCGCGTCGTCACGCCCAGCACGCGCTTCCTCGGGAAGAAGCCCTCGTTCAGCGTCACCCTCCGGTCGGGCGAGGAGTTGGCGAACGAGCCGTGCACGATCTGCCGGTTGGTGACGATCGTGTCGCCCGGCGCGCACAGCAGCGGCACCGCACCCGCCAGCCGGTCCGAGCCGCTCTCCGCCGCCAGCCTCCGGATGTCGGCCTTGCCCCGCTTATGGCTGCCCGGCAGCACCCAGACGCTGTTGCCCGCCGTCGAGGGATAGAGCTGGGTCATGAAGTTGAAGCCGTGCGCGCCCTGGTCCCAGTCGGGCGCGTCCCAGTGCGTCGTGCCGTCCTGGTGCCACGCCACCGACGGGCCGAGGCCCGCTTCCTTGACGAACGTCACCTCGTTGTAGGGCACGAAATCCTCGCCCAGGATCGCCGCCGCCACCGAAAGCAGCCCGGGATGGCCGTAGAGCCTGAGCGCCGCATCCATCAGGTGCAAATTGCCGTCGAGCAGCTCGACGGTCCATTGCGGCCCGTCCGCGCCGACGGTCGGCTGGCTCATGGCGATGGGATGCCGGCCGTTGTTCTTCGTCGTGCCGCCCAACGGGTCGCTGAGCGGCCGCGCCCAGCGGTAGGGCGGCTTCAGGATGCCGTCGTTGCGCTCCTTGTCGGCGTCGGGCGACGCAGGCGCGCGCGCCAGCACGGCATCGACGTCGGCGCGCAGCTGGCCGAGCTCCTCCGGCCCGACCACGCCCTCGAGCACATAGAAGCCGTGCGTCCAGTAGGCTTCGACGATCGCCGGATCGAGCCTTCCGTCGGCGCCGAAGCGGATCGGCCCGCGGTTGCCGAGTTGCATCGCGCGCGCCTCGCCCTCGCGGCAATAGTCGGCCATCGCCGCGAGATGGTCGGCGGCGGTCAGGGTCGTGGCTTCGGCCATCGTCATGGCAGCGTCTCCGGCATCGCTTCGGGGTTCAGGATATCGCGCCGGCCCGCGCGCCGCCAAACCCCGCACGCCAACGGGCCCGCTCTGCGGCTTCGATTGACACATATCGATCGATGTCCTTGGCCGCGGTTGAGTGTTAAATCACATCGTCCCGCCGCGTCGTGCCGCGGGTCTTTGGGGATTCCGCCATCATGCTGCGCGCCGCCCTCGCCCTGACGCTCCACGTCCTGACGCTCCTCGCCCTGTCCGGCGTGTCCGCCCACGCCCAGACCGCGCCCGCCGCGCCCGCTGCTCCCGCCGGCATGACGCAGGAGCAGTTCGACGCCCTGGTCGACGCCATCAGCAACTCGGTGACGGAGAAGCTCAAGGCCGAGGGCGTGGGCGCAACGCCGGCGCCGTCCGCGGCTCCCGCGCCCGCCCCGGCGGCCCCGCCGGCCGCCAAGCCCGCCGCGTCCTCCAAGGGATCCAAGGCGCCGCCCGCGCCCAAGATCGTGAAGATGCCGCCCAAGGAGGGGCCCGACGCCTTCGCCGTGTTCATCGAGCGCGCCGGCCATGTGCTGGCGGCGGTGCCGGCGCTCGGCGCCAGGCTCGCCTCCATTCCCGGCCTGCTCGATCGCAGCGCCGAGGGCGGGCGCGGTACCGGTACGTTCCTGCTGCTGCTGGGCGCCATCGCCGTGGTGGCGGTGGCGGCGGAGGCTGCGCTGCGCCGCGTGCTGGCCCTGCCGCGCGCCCGCCTCGCCACCCGGGTCGCGCCCGAGGACGGCTGGCAATCCATGCTGCATCTCGCGGGCCTGGCGGCGCTCGACGGTCTCGGCGTCGGCATCGTCTGGCTGGTCTGCCACGGTGCCGCCGGCGCGTGGTTCGCCGGCGGCACCGGCCAGGACCGGCTCGCCGCCGCCGTGCTGACGGCGATCTGGGAATGGCGCCTCTTCGTCCTCCTGTTCCGCGTCGTGCTGCAGCCCGACACGCCGGCCGCCCGCCTGTGCGCGGCGGGCGACGGCGAGGCCCTCGTCATGTACCGCCGCATCTCGGCGGTGCTGGCGGTGATGGCGCTGGGCCGCCTGCTGACCGCCGTGCTGCGCGCCATCGGCACGTCGCCCGACGCCCTGGCCGCCTGGCAGGTCGTCCTCGCCGCGGTCCTCCTCGCCGTCTTCCTCTGGATGGCCTTCGGCTCGCGCGACGCCGCCCGTCAGTGGTTTGGCGGGCTGGGCGAGGTCGCGCCGGCGATCGGCCTGGTCGGCCGCTACTGGATTCCCGTGGCGCCCGCCTTCCTGGCGCTGCTGACGGTCACGCTGGCCTACGGCGCGATCTCCGGACGGCCGCATGTCGGCGGGGCGATGGGCCTGACCCTCTTCCTGATCGTCGGCCTGCTGCTGTTCGAGACGTTCATGCAGGCCTTCGTGCGCCGCCTCGATTCGCAGATGCTGGGCGCCACGCCGGCCGGCGGCGCGCCGACGCTGCCCGACGTGGTGGCGCGCTGCGTGCGCGTCGCCGTCATCATCGGCGTCGTCGTGGCGATCGCCGAGAGCTGGGTGGTCGACGTCTTCGGCCTGGTCGACGAGGGCGGCTGGGCCCAGCTCACCAGCTCGTCGCGCACCGCCGCCTTCACCCTGTTCGTCGCCTTCGTGCTGTGGGAGCTGTTCAAGTACGCCACCGAGCCCTACATGGGCCGCAGGAGCAAGAGCGCCGCCGACGCCATCGCCGACGGCGACGCCGCCGCCAACCCGGCCTCGCGCATCAGCACCATGATGCCGCTGCTGCGCCGCGCCGTGGCGGTGATGATCGGCCTCGTGGCGCTGATGATCGCGCTCGAGGATTTCGGCATCAACATCACGCCGTTGATCGCCGGCGCCTCGGTGTTCGGCATCGCCATCTCGTTCGGCAGCCAGACGCTGGTCCGCGATATCGTCTCCGGCATCTTCTACCTCTCCGACGACGCCTTCCGCGTCGGCGAATACATCGACTGCGGCAAGGCCAAGGGCACGGTCGAGGGCTTCACGCTGCGCTCGCTGAAGCTCCGCCACCAGAACGGCCAGGTCCACACCATCCCGTTCGGCCAGCTCGGCCAGATCACCAACTTCAGCCGCGACTGGGTGACGACCAAGTTCAACCTGCGCTTCGCCCGCGACACCGACATCGAGAAGCTGCGCAAGGCGGCCAAGAAGATCGGCGCGGAGATCGCCGAGCTGCCGCAGTTCAAGGAGGAGATCCTGGCGCCGTTCAAGATGCAGGGCGTCGCCGACATCGTGGAGAACGCGCTCTTGATCCGCTTCAAGTTCACCGCGCGGCCGGGCAACCCCGCCGCCATCCAGCGCGAGGCGGTCAAGCGCATGTTCAACACCCTGCCGGGCATGGGCATCGAGTTCGCCAAGGAAGGCGCCGCCGTCGTGCTGCAGACCGCCGCCCCGCCGCCGGCGCCCGCGCCCGAGCCGGCGCCGGCCTAGGCTGGCCGCGCCGGAGCGACTCGGGATCTTCCGGACCGCGCGCCTCCGGCGCGCTCATGATCATGAGGCGCGCGAGACGCGCGCGGTCCCGAAGACCATGAGTCCGTCCGGTCGGAAGAGGTGCGAGGTCGCCGGCGCTATGCGCCCTTCGCCGCCAGCGCCGCCTCGATGGCGCGCTCCAGCTTCGGCCCAGTGCCGCTCATCGCCGTGAACCAGTCGATCACGCGTCCGTCGCGGCCGATCAGGATCTTGTGGAAGTTCCACGTGGGCGTGCCGAGCGCGCCGGTCTGCGTCGCCGCCCACTTGTAGAGCGGGTGCGCGTTGGCGCCGGTCACGACCTGCTTGTCGGCCAGCGGAAAGGTGACGTCGAACGTCGCCTCGCAGAAGCGCTTGATCTCCGCAGCACTTCCGGGCTCCTGGCCGCCGAAATCGTTCGACGGCACGCCCAGCACGACGAGGCCCTTGTCCCTGTGGCGCCGCCACAGCTCCTCCAGTCCCTTGTACTGGCCGGTGAAGCCGCAGAGGGAGGCCGTGTTCACCAGCAGCACGACCTTGCCCGTGTAGTCGGCGGTCGGCAGCTTGCCGCCGCCGATCGAGTCGAGCGACACCGTGGTCCAGTCGATCGGCTGCCGCCCGGCCTGCGCCCAGGCAATGCCGGCCGCCGACAGGAGAGCGCCGAGGACGGCGAAGGCGAGCATGCGGAGGAGGTTCATGCGCTGATCCTACCCGTCACTCTGGCAACCGGAAAGACGGCCTGCCAGACTTGAATAATGAATGATCGCGACTTCCTTGAGGCCCATCGACAACGGACGCTTGATGAGCACATCAACGTCGGTCGCGACAAACCGATGAGCTACCTCCCGATCAAGACAATCGAACGCGTACTCGGCATCACCGTCTCTGACTACCGGTCGAGAGTTGAAGCGCTTGGACACAAGTGCGCGATCTTTGGTGCTGAGGCCTGCTGCATCAAATCTGGCGCCGTCTATGCCTACAGCGACAAGGAGTTACACAACGTACTGGCGGACCACGCAGAAGTGTTGTCGGCGAACGGCTGGCCGACGACTTCCGATGAGTTCGTTCGAAGGGTCGCGTCCGAATGGGTCGAGGGAAACGAATACTTGGCGCAAGCCATCAAGGCGGCATTTGGCGAGAGCGTGTACAGAACTGTAGCGCGGGGGACCTGGTTCTACGATGGAGTGGTTCCCTACAGAATCAGGATCGTTGCAGTTCCAGCTCGATTTGCGGGTTCTCGATATGACGATAGCGAAGAACTCGACGAGGCGACCCCCATACCGCAAACCCCCGATGGAAACGTCTACTATGTGCATGTCACGGGTGGTGGGAAATTCCTCTCATTGCAGGCCGCGAAGTCCTGGGCCGACGCGCAGCCGTGGGGACCTGTGACATGGGATGCTGAAATCGCTCTTGAATGATTGCCTGACGACGAGACCATCAACTCCCGAAGGTCGGGCCGGTGTCGCAGTTCCTGGCGTCGCCGCCGGTCTGCAGGATGCGCACCTTCCGGTCGGTCGGCGCCGTCACCGGCTTCAGCGTGTAGAGGCAGCCGGTCGCGAGCCGCAAGGTCAGGTCCCTGGTGCGCGCGTTGCCGTGCACTTGCGGCCGGATGCCGGGCGAGAGCTGCCAGTTCACGTCGACGCTGCCATCCGCGGCGATCGGCCCGCGATGCGTCTTCTGCTGCGGCGTGACGATGGCGATCGTGTCGGCGTCGACCCACACCTCGTACATCATCGGATAGTCGAGACACTTGCACCCGACCGCCGCCGGCTTGAGCTGCGCCTCGGCGGGCCAGGTTTGGGGCTGGGCGTGGGCGGCGGTGGTGAGGCAGAGAAAAATGAGAAAGGAGGGGAGTGGGTGTCTCATAGTCCGAATTCCCGAATCATGGGGCCGCGGGAGCCTAGCAGCAGCAATCGTGTTGCCTATAATCGGCGAGAAACTAGCGAATTGGGGTGTACCGCAAATACCGATTCTGCCGAGCTCATCCAATCCCTTAGCTCATCGAAAGGCCGAAGGTCATTTTGGCTTACCCATGGTAAAGTACTTTTACCATGGAGCCTTACGTTCATCCCAATTATGAGAAGCCGCCGATTCTCGAAGCGGTTATCCAGCTCGAGTTCGGGGATCAACTTGATGAAGCCGGTCTCAAGCGAGCCGCAGATGCTGTTCCAGCAGAATACAGTTCGCGTAAGGGCGAAACTGGCTTTCAGATAAAGATGACGGCAACGGGCCCCGTCCACGAGGCTATCGGAAAGGGCTGGCGGCTTTCCGATGTGGGAGCGCAGAAGGTGGTTGTGCTTCGACCATCCGTCATCGCTGTGGCGCGGCTCGCGCCATATCCAGGTTGGGACACCTTCTTCTCAGATGCTTGGGACGTATTCTGTCGTGTGCGAACCAAAGTAGGATATCGGAAAGTTTCGAGCGTTGCCTTGCGTTATGTAAATCGATTGGACATTCCGAATGACCGGGTCTCCGCTGGATATGGCGATTTCGTGAACGTGGGCCTTCCGGCAGCGCTGCCAGAATTAGGATCGTCGAAAGCGTTTCTTACTCAGGCCGACTACTATCCCGTGGAAGGCCCTGCAGACAGGGTGATCTTGCGTACTGCAACTGCGGAACCGGCCCTCATTAGTCATGCTTCGCTAATTCTTGACCTCGATGTGATGTCTAACAAGGAGGTTCCGCAGACCGAGGTTGACTTACAAAAACTAATGCATAAATTGAGAGAGACAAAGAATCGAATCTTCCAAGCTTGCATCACATCTCAAGCTGAAGCGCTGTTTAAGGCTCGTTAAATGTCGGCAGTTTTTGTTCCTCAACCTGTGACCACGTCCACGTGGATCCCTTCTCCTGGGAATGCCACTCAAGCGATCGCAAAGCAGCTAGTTGCGGCTTCTGTTGGATGGGAGCCGCTTACAACTGCTGGGAATGCGACGCGCAACTGGCAAACAGAAAAGGCCGACACTCAATCTCTCGACGTGCAGATCTTCGACTCGCTGTCCCGTGCGTCGACGTGGGTCTCTCAGTTGTCAATGCATCTGCCTGCAGGGTGGCGCTCAGATGTCCTGCAGCAGCTTCAGCATTTGCTCGACAAGGACTCATGGGATGATGACAGCAATCTTCTTAGTGCAGCATCAGTCCGGACCTTCCTTCGCTTTGTGATCTACGGAAACGTTAACTGTGTGCCCCATCTTGGAATAAACAATCGCCGAGAGCTGACGGCGACTTGGGTGTGGCCAGATCGGCGTGCGTTCATGGATTTTTCTGAGAAGGACATGTGTCGAGCAGTGCTGTCGTCTCCGGGAAAGTTCGGCATCATTCGGCAGGCATTCGCTGCCAATGTTGGTGATGCTGTACAAGCTTTGAATCATAGCGGCTTCGACCTGAACAAGACCTAACCTGCCAAGAGTCTCGATGGTCAACCATGTAAAGGATGGCGAGCATGTTGCTCGATATTGCGGCCATCAAAAACTAATCACATTGCCCAGCGGGGAAGTAAACGTAACTCCTGCGGCATTCGAGTTGCGCGAGACTGAAGAGTATCTCTCCGTCAATCATTGCGAGCATCATCCGGCGCCGCGCCTTGTGCAGTTGCGTGCAATCTTGGGAGATTTGACGGCCAAGGGATTTACGTGGCGGCGAAGTGGCGCTCTGGCCGTAGCTGAGGCTGGCTCCATAAGACAATGTGGTGTCGATCGTAGCGTGTCGCTTCGCGTTAGGCGTCGGCATCACGAGCAAGATCAATCGTATGCGAGCATTGACGGAATGCCAGCTGCCAATTCCGATGCTGAGTTGCTTGCGTTGCTGGCGGCCGCCGCAAATACGGAAGTGCGCAAAGTCGCGGACATTCCATAACGTCTTTGAATGTCCTGATTCAAATTCACCCCGGCAACTGAAACCGCACCCCCGCCCGCGCCAGGCCGCCGCCCATCGCCATCGCCGCACCGTCGGCGCGCCAGCACGCGGCGCCGGTCATGCTGCCGTCGTCGTGGAACTGGATGGCGTTCATGCCGCCGGCCACCGTCGGCATGATCTTGAGCGTGTGGCCGCGCGCCTCGAGGCCCTCGCGTACCGTCGAGGGAATGCCGTGCTCGACCTCGAGCGTCGGGCCCTCGGTCCAGACGCGCGGCGCCTCGACCGCCTCCTGCAGCTCCATCCCGTGGTCGATCAGGTTGACCAGCGCCTGCAGCGCCGAGGGGAAGATCTTGCGGCCGCCCGGCAGGCCGAGCGCAAAGCGCACCTTGCCGTCCCGGAGCGCCATCATCGGCGACATCGAGGTGGTGACCCGCTTGCCCGGCTCGATCGAGAGCGCGTTGCCCGGCCGCGGGTCGTAGTTGTTCATGTAGTTGTTGGGGATCATGCCGGTGCCCGGCACGATGAAGCGCGCGCCGAACAGGCTGTTGATCGTCTGCGTCGTGCTGACGACGTTGCCCTTGCCGTCGGCCACCGTGAGATGCGTCGTGTCGGCGCCTTCGGCCGCGGCCAGTCCGCCCTGCCAGGTCGAGGCTTTCGCGAGGTCCAGGAGTGCGCGGCGCTGCTGCGCGTAGTCGAGGCTCACGATGCGCTCGACCGGCACCTTCACGAAGTCCGGGTCGCCGCTCGCCTCGGCGCGGTCGGCGAAGGCGATCTTCAGCACCTCGGCCAGCAGATGCAGCGTCTCGACCGAGCCGAAGCCCATCTTCGCCACGTCATAGGCTTCGAGGATGTTCAGCATCTGCGTGATGTGCACGCCCGAGGCCGCGGGCGGCGGCGGGCCCAGGATCTCCCAGCCGCGATAGCGGCCGCGGATCGGCGCGCGCTCCGCCACCTTGTAGGAGGTGAGGTCGTCCCGGCCGACGAAGCCGCCGTTCTTCTCCATGCACTCGACGAGCAGGTCGCCGAGCGGGCCGCCGTGCAGCGCCTTCTCGCCCTGCTGCGACACAAGAGTGAGCGCCTCGGCGTAGTCGCCCTGCACGAGCCTGTCGCCCGCCTTGAGGGGCGAGCCGCCGGGCAGCAGGCGCGCTGCGGCGAGCTTGCACTTGGCGAGATCGGCGGCGGCGTCCTTGATGCAGTCCGAGAGGTAGGGCGTGACGGCGAAGCCTCTGGCGGCGTGGCGGATCGCGGGCTGGATGACGTCCGCCAGGCTCATCGTGCCGTAGCGCTCCAGCGCCAGGCACCAGGCGCGCAGCGAGCCGGGCGCCGCGACCGACTTCGGCCCGACCAGGTTCTCCTCGCCGAACACGTCGTAGACCTCGGGCGCCGCGCCGGGCACCGGCTTGTACATGTCGGGCTTGCCCGAGAGCGGCACCGCGCTCATGCCGTCGAGGATGCGGTGGCTGCCGTCGGCGAGCCGGATGTGGCAGGTCGTGCCGCCCACCAGCCCGACCATCATCGGCTCGACCACGGTCAGCGCGAACTGCATGGCCACCGCCGCGTCGACCGCGTTGCCGCCCGCGGCCAGCATCTCCACGCCCGCGGCGGACGCCAGCGGATGGTTCGACACCGCCATTCCGCTGCGTCCGTGCGCCGGCTGCTTCTCGCAGGTGAACAGTGTCCCCGCGCGGTCCCGCCAATTCGAAGTCATATGCTCTACCCCCTGTAGGCAAAACTTCGCACGCGCTCCTGCAATCCGCTACCGCGTCCGACCCCCTCCGTCCGCTGCGCGGCCACCTCCCCCGCAGACGGGGGAGGAGAAGAGTCTTTGTGCCTCCCCCGTCTGCGGGGGAGGTGTCGGCGTCTTACGCCGACGGAGGGGGTATCAGCGCGCGATGAACCGCACGATCCCGTCCACCACCTCGGCATCGGCGCCCATGAAGCCGTGCGCCGAGTCCGGCCCGCAGGGATCGCGCTCGCTGCCGCGGCCGCCGATCCACTGCACCGTGGCGCGGCCCTGCGACCAGGCGACGAACGGTTCCACCGCCGCGACCGGCGTGACGTCGCAGGCGTCCTTGCGGTTGGCCATCACCAGCGTCGGCGGCAACACGGTGGGCGTCTTCAGCAGCTCCTGCGCCGGCACCGGCCGTGTGCCGGGTGACATCAGCGCGCCCGAGATCAGCACCAGCGTGTCGGGCTTCGCGCCGCGGCCGACGCCGCGCGCGGCGAAGCTGACACCCGCGCTCACGCCGATCAGCGCCACCGGCGCCTTCACCTTGCGCATGTAGTCGACCGCCTGGATGAGCGACGTACCGTGCGGCACGGTGAGCGTGGCGATGCCTTTCGCGTTCAGCGCCGCCTGGTTGCGCAGCAGCGGATCGTTCGGGATGACCCCGCCCTTGCCGGGCACCAGCACGGCGCTGGCCCGCGGGTTGGGTGGCTGGTGCAGGATCGCTTCCTTGTCGCCGATCTGGACCTTCTGCTGCGCCCAGGACGGGACGGCCGGCAGTGCCAGCAGCGCCAGCACACAGGCGAGGACGCTCGTACGCATGATGGCTCCCCCTTTGCCTTTTCCTTGTTCGACGCCCCCAGCATGGCATGCGCCGGCAGGGCTGGCGATTCGCGGCCCGCTCGCGCCGCGATGCCAGCACTGCCAGCAGCCACGACCTGCCAGCAACCCGGACCTGCGCCGGCCGATTAGCAGGTTCAGCAGGAATATGCTAGGAAAAAAACTATCGTGGGCCGGTCCTGACCGAAGCCCGAACGACAATCCGGACGTCGACGCCGCGGACGGTGTCGCCAACCTCTACGCTTCCCTGCGCACCGCCGCCGAGACCCGGCGCCCGCACCGCATGGCCGTCCAGCGCTACGACGTGCGCAATCAAGCGGGTGAGTTCGTCGAACGCCACTGGCAGCCGATCAACACACCCATCTTCGACGACGACGAGCGGCTGGTCGCATTGCTGCACCATGTCGAGGACGTCACCGCCGAGGTCCAGCGATCTACGGTTCCGTGAGCCTCTCGGCAGCCTCGCAGCGTTGCAGGCGTTCGCAGGCGGCCTCGTCCTTCGCGCCGGCCTCGTTGAAGCATCTGGCGGCATCGGTCGAGCCGTCGGCCACGATCTGCTGAAGCTTCCGTCGGTCATCGGCCGGGCGCTCCATGTCGAGCAGTCCCTTGTCGGACAGCGCCTTGGCGAAGCCGATCACCAGACGCTCGCGGTGGCGCATGGCTTCCGGCGCACGTGCCTTGGCCTCGCGGCACCACGCCATGTCGGGGCCCTTGCTGCAACCCCAGAGCTGCATCTTGCGGAAACGCTCGGCGAGCTGGCGGTTAGCGCCCAGGCAGTAGGCGACCAACTCGTCGTTTGCCGAGACCGGGGCTGGGTCGGGGACGTCCGGCTGGGCGAGTGCGGGCGTCGCGGCGAGGGCGATCAGCGGAGCGAGCCACCATCGCCGCATCATCGCCTCGCCCCGCGCGGCGGGCGCTACTTCTTCTTCGAGGCGGCGTAGCGCGCCTTGGCCTCGTCGTTGGGCGGATAGAGGCCGGGCAACGGCACGCCACGCTCGACTTCGGACATGATCCAGCCTTCGAGGTGCTCCTGGGCCTCGCCTTCCTTGGCGACGGTCTCGACCAGCGCCTTGGGAATCAACACCGCGCCGTCGTCGTCGACCACGACCACGTCGTCGGGGAACACGGCGACGCCGCCGCAGCCGATCGGCTCCTGCCAGGCGACGAAAGTGAGGCCGGCGACCGAGGGCGGCGCCGCGGCACCCTGGCACCATACGGGGAGCCCGGTGGCGAGCACACCCGACATGTCGCGCATCACGCCGTCGGTGATCAGGCCGGCAACCTTTTTCTTCGCCATTCGCGCGCACAGGATGTCGCCGAAGATGCCGGCGTCGGTGACGCCCATGGCGTCGGCGACCACGATGGCGCCCTCGGGCATCGCCTCGATGGCGGCGCGCGTGGAGATCGGCGAGGACCAGCTTTCCGGCGTCGCGAGATCCTCGCGCGCCGGAACGAAGCGCAGGGTGAAGGCGCGGCCCACGAGCCGTCCCTGACCGGGCTTGATCGGCCGTGTTCCGCGCATCCACACGTTGCGCAGGCCCTTCTTGAGAAGGATCGTCGTGATGCTGGCCGTCGTCACCTTGGACAGGGTCTGCCGGAGGTCGTTCGAGAGGGAGGTGGTCTGCACTGTGTCTCCGTTGGAATGAGATGAGGTCTAGTGATCGGCCTGCTCGGCGAGCCAGATGCGCGCCTCGGCCTCGGTGCCGAACATCGCGGCGGGCCGCCTCGACGGCGAAATGTTGACGAAGCGTCGGAAGGCGTTCTGCGTCACGACGTTCGGCGCCACGACCGCCAGCGGGCCGCTCGGCATGGTGGCGGTGTAGGCGCTGAGCCGCGCGCCCATCGTCAGCACGTCGTCATCGGTGTAGACGGGCTCAGCGTTGGTCGCGTCGAACAGCTTCGAATAGGCCAGCACGTTCGCCACCACGAGGGCGTCGAAATGCTCCTCCATCTCCTTCAACGTCACCGGCCCTTCGGCGACGATGTGGATGAGTTTCTGTGGATGCAGGATTTCCCAGCGCAGCGGCATCGTGTGGCCCTTTCGGGACCTTATTAGCCGCGCGCGACTACCCCCTCAACACCTTCCCTGCCTTCGCGTCGGTGAGCCGGCCCCGTTCCCAGGTGATCGCGCCGTTCACCACCGTGAATTCGACGCCGCGCGAGGGCATCACGATGCGCTTGGCGCCGCCGGGCAGGTCGTGGCGCCGCTCGCCATGGTTGGAGGAGCCGATGGCCGAGGGATCGAAAATCGCCACATCGGCCGGCGCGCCTTTCTTCAGGCGGCCGCGGTCGCTGAGGCCGAACAGGTCGGCGGGATCGGAGGTGAGCTTGCGCACGCCCTCCTCCAGGGTGATCGCCTGCTTCTCGCGCACCCAGGTACCCAGCAGGTAGGTCGGGTAGCCTGCGTCGCACAGCATGTCGACATGCGCGCCGCCGTCACCCAGCGCCATCAGGATGGCGGGGTTGTTCAGGAGCTCGCGCATGCGGTCCTCGCGCGTGTTCCACGAGGAGATGGTGAACTCGACGGCGAGATCGTCGGCCAGAACCGTGTCGAGGAAGGCGTCGACGCCGTCCTTGCCCTGTTCCGTGCCGATCTCGGCGATCGATTTGCGCTCCAGGTGCTTCAGCGCCGGATTGCGCACGTCGTGGACCACGACGCGGCGCCAGTCGCTGAATCCGGTGGGATTCCTGAGATCCTCGCGGAACTGGTTGCGGAAGGCGGGATCGGCATAGACCTTCTTCTGTGCTTCCTTCGAGGTGTCGGCGAACACCCGCTTCCACGACGGGAAGGCCGCGAAGGCGAAGGGATTGTCCATGTTGCATTCGCGGGTGAGCGGCAGCGGCGAGGTCTGCGGCCGGGCGCCCTTGGCGATCATAGGCGCCGCGCGGCGCAGGGTGTCGCGCACCGCCTCGGGAATGTCGTCGCGATCGAACAGCGCGATGAAGGTCACCGGCCGGCCGCTTTCTTCCAGCAGGAAGTCGAGCAGCTCGCACTGGTCCTGCTCCAGCACGCCGACCTGGCGGGTCAGCGCGATCTCGATGGCGCCCTTGGCCCTCGCCCTGAGCTGGTTGGCGTAGGCCTTCATCTCCTCGCGGCTGGCGTTGCGGCAGGCGAGCGGCTTGCCCTCGAAGCCCATGTGCTGGTTGAGCGTCGTCGAGGAGAAGCCCAGCGCACCCGCGTCCACCGCCTCGCCGATCAGCGTGGCGACCTTCGCCGTCTCCTCGGGCGTCGCGGCGCGTTCCATCGAAGCCTCGCCCATCACGTAATGGCGGAACGGCGTCAGCGGCGCGATGAAGGCGAGGTTGAGGGAGGGCTGCCGCGCCGCCGCAGCGTCCATGAACTCGGGGAAGGTCTCCCAATCCCAGGTGATGCCCTTGTTCAGCACGTCGAAGGGGATGCCCTCGACGTTGACGAGATCCTTCATGGCGATCTCGCGCGTCTCCGGCTTGCAGGGCGCGATGCCGACGCCGCAATTGCCCATCACCACGGAGGTGACGCCATGCCAGGAGGAGGGTGTGACCGCGCCATCCCAGCAGATCTGCGCGTCGTAGTGGGTGTCCGGATCGACGAAGCCCGGCGCCACCACGAGGCCGTGCGCGTCGATGGTACGTTTCGCCCCCTCGGTCACCTTGCCGATCTCGACGATCCTGCCGTCCTGAACGGCGACATCCGCCTGGTAGCGCCCGGCACCCGTGCCGTCGACGACGGTGCCGCTCTTGATCACGAGATCATGGGCCATCGCTTCCTCCAGTGGCTCGTTGGCCTGAGGCTACCAGCCTCTGCGGCGTCCGGGCACGGCAAAACCGCACTGCAGGGCCGAGCCCGCGATCATTCGTAAATGCCCCGCTTCGCACCGCGATGGCAGGCAAGGCAGTTCGATTTCGTGACGACCTTCGGATCCTTCCAGACCGACTCGGCGAAGCGGTGCTTGCGCAGGAAGTCGGGATTCTCGGTGATGCGCTGTGGCGTGCCGCCGGAGGCCACCCATTGCATGTACTTGCGCGCCCGGCCTTGCTGGACCACGTCGCCGGCATTGGCGGTGAGATAGCGGCGCATGATCTCGATCTTGTCGTCGGCGAGGCCGAGATCCTCGCCGAAATGGTTGTCGAGCTCGCCCATCATGCGCAGCCACGAGCGCGCCGGCAGGAAGCCCGGCTGGAACGCCATGTGGCAGGTGCCGCATTCCTTGAGCACCGTCGCATCGCGGACCGGCGGCATCCAGTCGTCGCCGGCCCATGCCGGCGAGGCGACCAGCAGCGCACCGGCGAGGATGGCAAGGAGCGGCCGTCTCATCGGCCGGCCATGAAGGTGATGTAGTCGCCCTTCTCGAGCGGCGTGCACTCGCGGCCGAGCACGCTCTTGCAGTCGCGCGTGAACTGCTTCTCGACCTTGGCCGCGTCGGTGAAGCGCGCCGGATTGACCGAAACCGCGACCGGCTCGATCGGCCGCCCGGTCTTGGCGTTCTGCCCGGGCTGGCGGGGATCGGCGGTGTGGCAGGCCGTGCACGAGGTGGTTCGCGGATCGCCGCCCGCGGATTTTTGGCGGAACAGCGTTTCGCCGCGCTGGGCGGAGAAGGCGGTGAAACCCGGCGAGGCGGTGCGTGCCTTGGCGGCATAGTCGGCGAGGAGGGCATCGCGGCGTGCGTCGCTGGCCTGGGCGAGAGCGGGCAGGGCGGCGACGGCGGCGGCGAGCGTCAGACGGCGGATCATCGTGTGGTCTCCCGGGGCAGGATCGACCGGCGCAGACCGGCGAGCCACGAGGTGGTGCGGGCGATCCACTTGCGGCCGGCATACATGAAGGTGACGAAGACGATGTGGCCTGCGATCAGCCACACCGAGGTCTCGGCGATCGCCTCGTGCGGGTCTTCGAGCCACGAGGCGAGGCCGTCGGCCAGCGCGCCGGTGAGCGCGGCGAGTCCGACCGCGACGAGAAGGGTCGCGGCGAACCAGGCGAACAGCGGATTGCGCCCCTTGCGCGCCGGCTGCGGCGGCGACAGCCAGGCGAGCATTGCCCGCGGGTCGGGGCGGGGCAGGCGGAGCGGGCTGCCCGCAGGAGCGAGCAGCCCGACCGCGAGGCGTGCGACGATGGCGACCAGCACGGCGTAGCCGGCGAACTGGTGCATCGCGTAGGTGTTCTCGTCGGCCGTCAGGTAGGCCACGAGAAAGGAACCGGCCAGCCATGCGTGCCATGCCTTGAGCAGCGCATGTTGGGATCTGGCGGAAATCAGCGCGCCCATGGGTCGCTCCGCTTAGTCGTCGTCGTGGCCGATCCGCGGCCGCCTGTCGTGGCGGCCGGCGCGGTCGTAGCGGTCGTATCCGTCGGCATGCCGCTCGGAGCGCGTCCGGTGCCTGTCGCCGCCGCGGTCCCTGCGGCCATCCCTGTCGCGATAGGAGTCCATGTGATCGCCGTCCGACGTCGGCTGCAGGTAGCCGTTGTCGCTCTGGGCGGGCGTTGCAGTGTCGCGGGCCTGCGCATAGACGGCGGCGGCGCCGCCGATCAGAATTGCCGCAACAAGTCCGTGGATCATCATTTTGCCGAGCATCTCGTCTCTCCTTTTTTGGGTTGCGATGCCGGCGACAATAGCGACGTGGTGCTGAACGGAGCCTGACCCAGCCGTTCATCCTGGGTTCAGTTTCAATTCGCTAGGTTGGAGGGATGAGAATCCTGACGGCAATCCTGGTGGCAGTCTGCCTCGCCGCCGGCCCGGCCGTGGCCAGCAGCGACCACGACCGCGCGCGTCGTGCAGTCGAGGAGGGGCGCATCCTGCCGCTCAAGGAGATTCTCGTGCGGGTGCAGGGCGCCTATCCCGGTCAGGTGCTCGAGGCCGAGCTCGAGGACGAGGGCGGCGTCATGGTCTACGAGATCAAGATGCTGACGTCGGATGGCCGGGTGATGAAGCTCTACTACAATGCCGGCACCGGCGAGCTGCTGAAGAGCAAGGGACGGGACGGGCGGCGATGAGGATCCTGGTCGTCGAGGACGAGCCGGCGCTGGCGCTTCGCCTGCAGCGGGCGATCGAGGCTGCGGGCTTCGCGGTCGACGTCGCCTACGACGGCGAAGAAGGCTGGCACCTGGGCGACACCGAACCCTACGACGCCATCGTGCTCGACCTCGGCCTGCCCAAGATCGACGGCGTGTCGGTGCTGCAGCGCTGGCGCGAGGCCGGGCGCACGACGCCGGTACTGATCCTCACGGCGCGCGGTCGCTGGTCGGAGAAGATGGCGGGCTTCAACGCCGGCGCCGACGACTACATGACCAAGCCGTTCGAGATGCAGGAGGTGGTCTATCGCCTGCGTGCGCTCATCCGGCGCGCCTCCGGCCATGCCCAGCCCGAGCTGGCGTGCGGCCCGCTGCGGCTCGACACCAATGCCCAGCGCGTGACTCTGGATGGCGCGCCGGTCGATCTCACGGCGCAAGAGTATCGGATCCTCGACTACATGATCCATCATGTCGGCCGCGTCGTCAGCCGCACCGAGCTGATGGAGCATGTCTACGACCGTCACTTCGACAGCGATTCGAACGTGCTGGAAGTGCTGCTGGGCCGTATCCGCCGCAAGGTCGGCGTCGGGCTGATCCAGACCGTGCGCGGCCAGGGCTACAGGCTGGTGGCGGAGCCGCCGGCGTGAAGGCCGCGGCCGGTCCCGCGGCGCCGGCGACGTCGCTGTCGGTTCGCCTCGTCGTCGCCGCGGCGGTCTGGCTTTGCGTGATGCTGGCGATCGGCGGCGTCGTGCTGGCGCTCGCCTTCCGCAGCACCGTCGAGCAGGAATTCACCAACCGGCTCGACGCGCTCCTGAAGGCGATGATCGCCGCCACCGACATCTCGCCCGACGGCAAGGTCGTGCTCGTGCGTCCGCTCGGCGATCCGCGCTTCGACCAGGTCTTCTCGGGATGGTACTGGCAGGTGACGGAACCCGACGGCCGCCCGGTCCGCTCGCGATCCCTGTGGGACAGTGTCATCGCGCCGGTCGATGGCGGCCCGGGCCTGCACACGCGCCGCGTCGCCGGGCCCAACGGAGAGCCGCTGCTGGTCGTCGAGCGCGATCTCGTGTTCCCCGACGCCAAGGGGCCCGTCCACGTGCTGGTCGCGGGCGACTTGCGCGAGGTGAGCGCTGGCGTGCACCGGTTCGACCTGCTGCTGGCATCGGCTCTCGGGCTGATGGGCGTCGGCATGGTGATCGCCGTCGTGATCCAGGTGCGTTACGGGCTGCGGCCCCTGCGCGAGATGGCGGCGGATCTGCGTGCCGTGCGCGCCGGGACGCGGGCGCGTCTGGCCGGCCGCTATCCGCGCGAGGTGGCGCCGCTCGCCGCCGCGATGAACGGCGTGCTCGACAAGGACGCCGAGCTGATCGAACGGGCACGGGCGCATGTCGGCAATCTGGCCCACGGATTGAAGACCTCGCTGTCGATCGTTGCGGCCGAGGCCGGCGGCGGCGCCGACAAGGCGGTGCTGGCCGAGCAGGTGCGCACCATGCGGCGCCTGATCGAGCACCATCTCGGCCGCGCCGCGGCGGTAGCGGGGGCCGGCCGCACACTGGGCGCAGGCATTGCCGTGCGGCCGGTCGTCGAGGGCCTTGCGAATGCGTTGGCCAAGATCTTCGCCGACCGCAGGCCGGACATTGCGACCGATGTGGCGGCGGACGTTGTGTTCCGCGGTCACCGCGAGGACCTCGAGGAGATCCTGGGCAACCTCATGGAGAACGCCTGCAAGTGGTCGCGCGGGCAGGTGCGCGTGTCGGCGCACGATGACGGCCACCGTTTCGTGCTCACGGTCGAGGATGACGGGCCGGGATTGTCGCCCGCTGAGGCGGCCGAGGCGCCCCGCCGCGGCAAGCGGCTCGACGAGAAGAGTCCCGGCTGGGGCCTCGGCCTGTCGATCGTCTCCGACCTCGTGCAAGTCAACGGCGGAGAGATGACCTTCGACCGTTCCGGGCTTGGTGGCCTGCGGGTCCGCATCGCCATTCCTCACGCGGAGTCCTGAGTACCCGGTCGGGGCAGCCGCCGCGGCGATCCTGGCCACCGTGTTTCCATTGGAGGACGCAAGCATGTACCGCCTCAGCCTTCACCCGGAACGCCATGTCGTCGAACGCATCGGTTGGCTGCGCGCGGCTGTCCTCGGCGCCAACGACGGCATCGTGTCGACGGCGAGCCTGATCGTGGGGGTTGCCGCGGCAGCGGCGACGCGCACCGACATCCTGGTGGCAGGTGTGGCCGGTCTCGTGGCCGGCGCCATGTCGATGGCGGCCGGCGAGTATGTTTCGGTGAGTTCGCAGTCCGACACCGAGCGGGCGGACCTCGCGCGCGAGCGCCGGGAGCTCGCCGAGAACGCCGAATTCGAGCTGCAGGAGCTTGCCGACATCTATGTTCGGCGTGGCGTCGAGCCGGCTCTGGCGCGCCAGGTCGCCGCCCAATTGATGGAGAAGGATGCGCTCGGAGCCCATGCGCGCGACGAGCTTGGCCTCTCCGAGATCAGCTCCGCACGGCCGATCCAGGCCGCCTTCACCTCCGCCGCGACGTTTGCCGTCGGCGCCGCACTGCCGCTGCTGGCCGTCGTGGCCACACCGTCCGCCATGCTCGCCCCCGTCGTGGCGGGGGCTTCGCTGCTCTTCCTCGCTCTGCTCGGCACGATCGGCGCTCGCGCCGGCGGCGCCAGTCCGTTTGCCGCCGCAGCACGCGTGACCTTCTGGGGCGCTCTTGCCATGGCGCTGACGGCGGGCATCGGCGCCGCATTCGGGACCGTGGTGTAGGCCCGGGCCGGATACCCCCCCCGAGCAGGCCGCGTTCGGAGCGTCGTCGTCTACTGAGGTTCGATCCTGGCGATCTTCACGTACTCGCCCCACTTGGCGCGTTCCTCGCGATCCTGCTGGGCGCACTGCTCGAGCGTGAGCGGCCGTGAGCGCAGGGCGAATTCGTTGGCGAGCCGATTCTTGATCTCGGGCGAGGTGAGCGCCTCGTTGATCAACGCATTCAGCCGCTCCTGCACCGGCCGCGGCGTGGCCTTGGGAACGGCGATGGCAAGGAAGCCCGAGGTGACGAAGCCGGGGAAGGTCTCGGTGAGCGCCGGCACGTCGGGATAGAGAGGGCTGCGCTCGGGCAGCGAAATGGCGAGCGGGCGTGCCTTGCCGGCCACGACCTGGCCGCGCGAAGCGGTGAGGTCGACGAACATGAAGTTGATGGCGCCGGCGTAGAGGTCGTTCCAGGCGTTGCCGATCGCCTTGTAGCCGACTCCCTGCCATTCGACGCCGGCCTTCTTGCCCAGCACCTCGGACGGCACCTGGGAACTGGCATTGAAGTAGCCGAAGTTGAGCTTGCCGGGCTTGGCCTTGGCGTCGGCCAGCAGGTCGGCCAGCGACTTGTAGGGGCTGTCGGCTGGCACCACGAGGAAGGTGCCGGAGGAGCCGATGATGCCCACGAGCTGGAAGTCCTTCTCCGGATCGTAGCCCGGGCTCTTGTACATGTGGATGTTGGCGGCGTTGGTCGAGGTGGTCGCCAGCATCAGCGTATAGCCGTCGGGCGGTGCGGTCTTCACGGCCAGCGCGCCGACGATGCCGTTGGCGCCCGGCTTGTTCTCGACCACGAAGGGCTGGCCGGTCTTGTCCTCGATGTACTTGCCGACCAGCCGCGCGGTGATGTCGCCCGAGCCACCCGGCGCGAAGGGCACGATGATGCGGATCGCCTTGCTCGGGAAAGTTTCGGTCTGCGCAAAAGCAGCCGGAGCGGCGGCGAGCAGAGGCAGGGCGAACAGGCTGCGGCGAGACAGCGACATGCGAAATGACTTCATGAGGATGAAGTCTAGCGCATGCGCGGCGCATGGACAGCGCGCCGCTTGCAGCCCTACCTTGCGCGCATGGCACAGTCAGGTCGTCCGCCGCTCGACGGCATCCGCATCGTCGATTTCTCCCGCGTGATCGCGGGTCCGCTCTGCACCCAGATGCTCGCCGACATGGGCGCCGAGGTGATCAAGATCGAAAATCCCGACGGCGGCGACGATACGCGCAAGGGTGCCGGCCCGCGTGCCGGCGGCGCGAACGGCGAAAGTCACTTCTTCATGACCTTCAACAGGGGCAAGAAGAGCGTGGCGCTCGACTTCACCAAGCCGGAGGGCCAGGCGGTCGTGCACCGGCTGCTGGGGTCAGCCGACGTGCTGGTCGAGAATTTCCGGCCGGGTGTGCTGAAGAAATATGGGCTCGACTATCCGAGCCTCGGCAAGAAGTACCCGAAGCTGATCTACCTTTCGATCTCGGCCTACGGCCAGAGCGGTCCCTTGTCCGACCGGCCGGGCTACGATCCCGTGCTGCAGGCCGAGTCGGGCATGATGAGCGTGAACGGCGAGGCCAACGGCGAGGGACTGCGGCACGCCATCGCCATCGTCGACACGATGACAGCGATCCATTCAGCGGCGGCGATCAACGCAGCGCTCTACGCGCGGCGCGACACCGAGAAGGGCCAGCACATCGACCTCGCGCTCTACGACACCGCACTCGCCAGCCTCGGCAATCTCGGCGCCTACTACCTGATCGGCGGCGAGCAGCCGCAGCGGGCCGGCAACGGCCATTTCGCCTCGGCGCCCAACAACTCGTTCGAGACGGCGAACGGCAAGATCTACATGGCCGTCGCCAACCAGAAGCTGTTCGGCGACACCTGCAAGGCACTCGGCCATCCCGAGTGGCTGACCGATCCGCGCTTCGACACGGTGGCCAACCGTGTCGTCAACAAGCCCGAGCTGACGCGGCTGATGGAAGAAGTGCTGAAGACCGACACCAAGGAGAACTGGGCGCAGAAGCTTCGCCACCTGCCGGCGGGCCCGATCCGCTCGATGAAGGAGGCGCTCGACGAGCCCGAGGTCAAGCGCCGCGGCATGCTCAAGACCTACCGGCACACGCGGGTCGGCGACGTGCCGCTGATTGCCTCGAACTACCATTTCTCCGACACGCCGGTCGACGACACGCGGCCGCCGCCGTCGCTGGGCGAGCACACCGACCAGGTGCTGCGCGACGTGGCGGGCTACGGCGCCCCCGAGGTCGCCGTCTTGCGCGAGAAGAAGATCATCCTCTGACCTTTCATCTCTCCAGCCAGGTCTTCAGGATCAGGTTGGTCTCCTCGGGCTTCTCCATGGTCACGAGATGCCCGCACTGTTCCACGACGATCAGCGCCGCCGCCGGGATGGCCTTGGCCATCTCCTCCGACAGGAACAGCGGCGTCGCCGCATCGTCGCGGCCGCAGACCACGATGGTCGGGCACTTGATGCGCTGCAGGTCGGGCCGGCGGTCGGCACGGACTGCGGCAAGCTCCTCCTGGCGCTTGTAGATCTCGACGCCGATCTCGTTGCACATCGTCAGGACTTCATCGACGAGCGGCTTGTCGGGCAGTCGATAGACCGGGATGAAGCGTGTCATCTGCATGCCGAGGATCAGTTCGAAGTGGCCCTCGTTGGCCAGGCGAATGCGAGCGCGGCGCACCGCACGCTCGGCCTCGCTCTGGCTGCGCATGCCGGTGTCGAGCAGGGCGAGCCTGGTCACGCGATCGGCGGCGAACTGCATGATCTCCACGGCCATCATGCCGCCCAGCGACAGGCCGGCCAGTGCGAACTTGCCGGGCGGCATCTGGTCGACGACCCAGCGTGCCGCGCTTTCCCAACTGTCCCAGATCGACAGTGGCGCGCGGCGCCAGTCGGGCACGACGATCTCGGTGCGGTCCTTCAGCGCCGCCACTTGGGCGGCGAACAGGCGCGGCGAGCACAGCACGCCGGGCACGAGAAGCAGGGGTGTCTTGGCCATTCGTTCCTCCGTCCGGCAGCGTAGCGCAGGCCCCCGGGCTGCGGTACCAATACCCGGCCATGGCCGCCGCATCCGCCCGCGACATACGGCTCGACCTGTTCCGCGGCCTCGCGCTGTGGTTCATCTTCCTCGATCACATCCCGACCAACATCGTGAGCTGGCTGACCATACGCAACTACGGCTTCAGCGACGCCACGGAAATCTTCGTCTTCATCTCGGGTTACACCGCCGTGATCGCCTACAGCCGCATGATGGACCGCGAGGGCTGGACGCGTGCAGCGGCCCGCATCTGGCGCCGTGTCTGGCAGCTCTACGTCGCGCACATCCTGCTGTTCGTCGCCTTCTCGGCGCAGATCGCCTACGTCTCCATCGCGCGCGACACGCCGTCCCTCATCGAGGAGATGCAGTTACTCGGCCTCGGCGAGAATCCCTATCGCGCCATCCTCGAGGCGGCTCTGCTCAAGTTCAGGCCGGTCAATCTCGACGTGCTGCCCCTCTACATCGTGCTGCTGGCGGCCTTCCCGCTGGTGCTGCCGTTCGTCGTGCGCTGGCCGCTCTGGGTGGTGGCGGCGGCGATGGCACTTTACGTCGCGACCTGCCGCTACAACTGGAACCTGCCGGCCTATCCCGAGGAAAAGGTGTGGTTCTTCAATCCGATGGCTTGGCAGGTCGTCTTTCATGTCGGCGCCGCCTGCGCCGTCCTGGGGCCGAAGCTCGCCTGGCTCGATCGATTCCGTTGGCCGCTCACCCTGCTGGCGGCGGCCTTCCTGCTGTTCGCGGCCTTCATCTCGCTCTCCTGGCACTACAATCCGCTGGAGCGGCTGGTGCCTGCCTGGATCGCGCGTTTGATCTATCCGATCGACAAGACCAACATCGACATTCTGAGGTTCATGCATTTCGTGGCGGTCGCCTGGATGGTGCGGCTCCTGGTGCCGATCGATGCGCCGTTCCTGAAATGGCAGGTCTGGCGACCACTTCGCAGGTGCGGGGAAGCTTCCCTGCTTATATTCTGCATTGGGACGTTCCTGGCCCTCAGTGGTCAGGTCATCGTGAGTCACTACGAAGATTCGATCGTGTCGCAGATCGTCGTGAGCATCGCCGGCATCGTGATCATGTGCGTGGCCGCCTATATTGCCGCCTGGTTCAAGGGCGGCGGACCTCGCACGCCGTCCCGCCTGCCGCTTGCAAGGGCGCAGATGTCGCCATGAAGCGCCTGGTTGCCGGAATGCTCGTCGCCATCGCTGCCGTGCTTCCGCAGACGGCCGTCGGGCAATCGATGACATTGTGCCGTGCGACGCCGGAGCTTCTGGAGCTCGGAACGTCGCTGCCGATCGCCCGAAAGGCGATTGCCGAACGCAAACATCTCCGCATCATCGCCCTGGGGTCTTCGTCGACCGCTGGCTACGGCGTGTCCAATCCGGCCTACGCCTATCCGATGCAGCTTCGCATTGGTCTCGAGAAAGCATTGCCGGGCATCGACATCGAGGTCATCAACCGCGGCATCGGCGGGCAGGATGTCGAGGAGATGGCAATTCGCCTGCGGGCCGAGATGCAGGACAACCTTCCGTCGCTGGTGATCTGGCAGACCGGCACGAATGCCGCGATCCGCCATATGCCGATCGAGAAGTTCGAGCACTGGCTGCGCAGAGGCCTGGCACTCGGCAAGACCTTGGGTGCCGACTTCGTGCTCATGAACCTGCAGTACGTGCCGGCGGTCGTCGCCGTCTCTGACAAGGAGGCCTACGAGAAGGTTATGGCCGACGCGGCCAAGGAATATGGTTCCGGCCTGTTTCGACGCTACGACATCATGCGGGCCTGGTACATGGACGGCATGCCCTACGCGCAGTTCGTGCAACTCGACGGGCTGCACCTCAACGATTTCGGCCAGAAGTGCATCGGTCGACTCTTGACCCGGTCGATCGTCAAGGCTCTCACGGCACCCTGACTTCCTAAAGGAGAGCTGTCGTCAGCACCGGAAAGGCGATCAGCAGGATCAGGACGAAGAGCATTGCGCCGGCGAAGGGCAGGGCGCCGCGGAAGATGTCGCTCAGTCCGATACGCCGGTCATTGAGCGTGCTGTTGACGACAAAGACCGAGATTCCGAACGGCGGCGTAAGCAGTCCGATCTCAACCGCCACAACGGTGATCACGCCCCACCACACCAGATCAATCCCGAAGGCCTTGGCGATTGGGATCGTCAAGGGGCAGACGATCAGCATTATCGAGCCGGAGTCGATGATCGTCCCCAGGAGCAGAATCACGACGACGTACACGAACAGGAACGCCACATAGCCGAGTTGGGCTTCCTGCATGAGCTGGACCAGCCCCTGCGGCAGCCCCGACATCGCGAGGAGCCTCGTATAGATGCTGGCGGCAATGATCAGGAAGGAGATCGACACCGTGACATGACCGGTTTCGACCAGCACGTGCCACAGCCCCTTGGCGTCGAGCTTTCGTCGCGCAACCGCGACGGCGAGCGCCAGCGCGGCGCCGATGGCGCCGGCCTCGGTCGGCGTGAACCAACCGGCATAGATGCCGCCGATCACCAGGCCGATCAGCGCGACGATAGGCGCGATCCGTCGGCAGAGTTCGAATCGGCTCATCAGAGGTGCTTCGTCGACATGGTGTGATTGCGCCGACGCGTAGATCCAGCCGGGGCGGAGATGGGCGGCGCCGACGATGCCGATGGCGTAGACCGCGGCCAGAAGCAGGCCCGGCAATACGCCGGCCATGAACATCGCCCCGACGGACTGCTCGGCCAGAAAGGCGTAGAGGATCATCAGCAGGCTGGGCGGGATGAGCATGCCCAGCACCGACGATCCCGCGACGACGCCGACAGCAAAGCGCGGCGCATAGCCGAAACGCAGCATCTCCGGCACAGCGACCTTGGTGAAGACGGCGGCAGATGCGATCGATATGCCAGTGATCGCCGCGAACACGGTGTTGGCCGCCACCGTGGCCACACCCAGGCCGCCCTTCAGGTGACGCAACGTCTGGTTGGCGACGGCAAAGGAGTCGCGCCCTATGTCGGCGACCCCGACCACCAGCCCCATCAGCACGAAAAGGGGAACGACGCCGAAGAGATGCGACTGGATGGCGTCCCATGCGCCGTTGCCCAGTAGAGTCGCTGCGACGTCGAAGTCGCCGCGGATCGCCCAGACGCCAATCAGCGAGATGCCGGCCAGCGCCAGCGCCACGGGCATGCCTGCCCACACGGCGAGCAGCAGGGCGACCAGCGACAGGCCGCCGATGGCCAGTGCGCTCACGACGGCCGGCACACGGCGGCTCGTCCGTGCGCCAGAGCCATGAACAGGAACTGCAGGCCGCCGGCAACGGCACCCAGCAGCATCAGCGCGCGCACCGGCCAGGTAGGGAAGGTGAAATCGCCGATGGCGCCGACATAGTCGCCGATTTCGACGGCCTCACGCAGCGAGCCGGCACAGACTGCGGCGATGACCGCCATGAGCGCGGCACCCGTCAGCATGTACAAGGCATCCATGGCGGCGGCGAGCCGCGGGCGGCGACGGCGCAAGGCTTCGATCACTGTGTCCGAGCGCGTCAGACGCCCTGCCGCCACGGAGTTGGCGAGCTGGAGCCAGACGACGCCAACGATGCTGAGACCCAACAGCTCCGTCGTGCCGCGCACAGGCGCCTGGAAGAAGTCGCGGCCGACCACGTCGGCAACACTCAGTGCCATCAGGGCGAAGATCCAGATCGTCCCGACGGCGCTGAGGCCGCCGGTCGTGCGGGTCCAGAACGACAAGGAATTGCTACCCGGCCGACCAGTCGCGCGGCACCTTGATGCCGGCAGCCTTGAGGCCGTCCATATAGCCCTTCAGCACCGCCTTGCCCGGCTGCCCCTTGGCCTCGAGGTCGCTAGCCCATTTCTGGGCGACGTTGGGCAGCGCGTTCGCCCAACGCGACCGTTCGGCCGGTGCCAGGGCGGCGACCTTCAGGCCTGCATCCTGCATCGCCTTCAGGCCGGTGACGGCCCGCGCGGTCTGCTCCGCAGCGAACTTCTTCGTATACTCCGCGCCGACTTCCTTGAATATCTTCTGGGCCGCAGGCGGCAGGCGCTCGAGGCGACTGCGGTTCATCACCAGGGCGCCGGCGAACATGGAGCCGAAGCTGGCAAGCGTGAGGTAGGGGGCCACTTCCTGGAGCTTGATGGGCACGGCGCCGGTAACGAAGGTGAGCACGCCTTCAGCGACGCCCGTCTTGATGTTGTTGTAGTACTCGGGCAGCGACGAAGCGACCGCCACGGCACCGGTGCCGTTGATCCAGTTGGCCGACGGTCCAGGCGCCATGATCTTCTTGCCCTTGAGGTCGTCGATCGACTTCACGGGGAACGTCGTGAAGATGTGGTAGTCGTCGAGCGCCGAACCGCCGAGGAAGGCGAGCTTGTTGCGGGTATAGGCCTGCTCCATCCCGGGAATCGATGCCTGGAGCTTCTCGACGACGGCCGTGACCGTGGCGATGTCGGGCGCGCCGAACGGGGTCATGTACGACACGTTCTGCAGCGGCATCTGGGCCGCCTGGAACACCGTGCTGATGAACCCGAGATCGCCGATGCCGTCGCGGATCGCTTCGATCTCTGTGCCGAGCTTCGCCAGTGTTCCGCCCCACGCCTTGGTCCACTCGATCCTGACTCCGGCGTTCGACGCGGCGAGCCGCTTGTCGATTTCGGGGATGTAGAACTCGTCCATCAGCTTGACCCAGAGGAAGACCGGTGGATGGCCGGCGATCGCGGTGAGCTTCACCACGGTCTGGGCGCGTGCAACCGCCGGCGCTGCGACCGCAAGTGCGGCAGCGCCCGCCAATGTGGTACGGCGATTGAGCTTCATTGGAGTCCTCCCGTTTGTTGAGTTGATCCTAGCGCGACGTATCGCGTTTGACGACTGGTCATGACGAAGGCAGGCTCCGCCTTCCGCCCCTCGGAGTGAATCATGCCCCGCCGTTTTGTCGACCTGTCGATCTATCTCGAGAACGACGTGATCTCCGATCCCGTGCCGTTCGGGCCGAAGATCCAGTATCACCGGCACGAGGAGACGGCGGGGCAGATTGCCGGGTTCTTCCCCGGCCTCAAGAAGGAAGACCTGCCCGACGGCGCGGGCTGGGCGGTCGAGAACATCAACCTCTCGACCCACAACGGCACCCATCTCGACGCGCCGTATCACTTCCATCCGACGATGAACAAGGGCGAGCGCGCCATCACCATCGACGAGGTGCCGCTCGAATGGTGCTTCCAGCCGGGCGTGAAGCTCGATTTCCGCGACAAGCCGGACGGCCACGTCATCACCGCCAAGGAGGTCGAGGAGGAATTGAAGCGCATCGGCCACGAGCTGAAGCCGCTCGAGATCGTGGTGGTCAACACGCGGGCGGGCTCGCGCTATGGCAACGAAGACTATGTGAACTCGGGCTGCGGCATGGGTTACGACGCCACGATCTACCTGTTGGAACGCGGCGTGCGCCTCACCGGCACCGACGCCTGGAGCTGGGACGCGCCGTTCTACTTCACCGCCCAGAAATGGGCGAAGGACCACGATCCCTCGATCATCTGGGAAGGCCACAAGGCCGGCCGCGACATCGGCTACTGCCACCTCGAGAAGCTGCACAATCTCGAGTCGCTGCCGGGCGACGGCTTCACCATCGCCTGCTTCCCGCACAAGATCCGCGGTGCCTCCGCGGGCTGGACCCGTGCGGTCGCGATCTTCGAGGAATAGCGTCTAGAGCGCGGCCGGCCGTCGCGCGAAGAAGAGCGATAGCCCGAGACCGGCGATGGCGAGGCCCGAGCCCTGGCGCAGGCGGCGCAGCAGGTGGGGGCGGGCGATGGCTCCCGATCTGGCGCGCGCGGCGAGCAGGGTGATAACCACGTCGACTGCCGTGTTGAGTGTCACCGGAATGATGCCCAGCAAGAGGAACTGCAGCCAGACCGGCCCGGCCGCGGGATCGACGAACTGCGGCAGGAAGGCCAGGAAGAACGCCGCGGTCTTGGGGTTCAACGCCTCGACCACGATGCCTTCGCGGAAGGCGCGGCGCGCGCCGGTCGCTTCCACCCTCGCGTCGATGGCGACCCGGGCCCCGCGGAACGTCTTGATGCCGAGCCAGACCAGGTAGATCGCGCCAGCGAGCTTCAGGACCGTGAAGGCCTCGGCGCTCGCCAGCACGAGCGCCGAGACGCCGATCGCGCCGGCCGCGACATGGACGAGGCCGCCCAGGCCCGTGCCGAAGCTCGAGGCGAGCCCTTCGCCGCGGCCACCCGCGAGCGTGCGCGCCGTGACATAGAAAATGCCGGGGCCGGGCGACACCGCGATCGCGAGCGCGGCGGCGAGGAAGAGCGCGAGGCTGGCCCAGTCCATGGCTCAGGCGAGAGGTTCCGGTTCGCCCGGCGGCAGCGGCACCTCGAAGACGTTGAGCGTCATCGACACCAGCATGTAGTAGCCGCACACGCCGACCAGATCGACGACGCCCTGTTCGCCCAACGCTTCGATCGCCCGCTTGTAGTTGGAGGCGGCGACGCGGTTGGTCTCGAGATACTCGGTGACGAAATCGTAGACGGCCTTCTCGACGTCGCGCTTGAAGGGCGGCGTGGCGCGCAGGCGGATCGCCTCGACGATGTCGGCCGACAATCCGGCCTCGCGGGCGAGACGGGCATGGGCGTAGAACTCGAACTGCGCCTTGAAGTGGCGGCCGACCAGGCAGATCGCGAGCTCCGAGAGATCCTTGGGCAGCGAGTTGTTGAAGCGGCAATATTCGCCGAGCTTCTGCGCGCGGTCGGCCAGTACCGGGCTGCGGAGCCAGGGCTCGAACGGACCGCGCAGGCCGCCGCGCGGACCGGACGCGATCGCGTCGGCGACCTTCTTCTGCTCGGGCGAAAGTTTGGCAAGGTCGAGCGGCGCCAGACGCGGCATGGACGTTTCCTCTGTTCTGATTTGTGGAAGGCTAGAAGGGGCAGCCGGCGTCGGCGACCCGGTTGGCGTCGGCGTGGTCGAAGATGTTGTTCACGATCGACATGCCGGCCTGCATGACGGTGCTCGACGGCACCGAGCAGGAGCCGGTCGCCGTCCAGATCACCTTGCCGGAATTCTTCTCGTAGAGCGTGAGGGATACACGCAGGGTCGAGCCCGACCGCGGTGGCGGCAGCGTGTCGCGCCGGCCGATGCGGTTGGCCGGCACGGGCAGGAACGGGTTGGAGCCGGTCTCGGCGTAGTCCGGCGCCTGGCCGAGCAGCTCGGGCGGACGGCTGCTGCCGCCGGACAGGTCGAAATAGCTCACGTCCATGCGCATGACGTTGCCGCCGCTGAAACCGACCTCGTTGCCGCGCTGGCCGAGGCGGACCATCACCTGCCTGCGCAGCTCGCGCGAGAGGTGCGTGTCGGAGGTGAGCTGGACCGCGATCTTGACCTTGGGGATCTTCTGGTAGGCCTTGATCTCGAGCTCGCCGAGCTTGGGGCCCGAGCCGATGCCGTAGCCCTGCGCCGAGGCCGGCTCGGCGAGCCCCAGCGCCGCGAGGGCGGCGAGTGTGGCAGCGATGCGCATCTTCTTTCCCCCTAGGCCGCCAGCCTGCTCCATCCGGGCTCGTCCCGGTCGAGCAGGCGCTTCAGTGACTCGAAATGCAGGAAGGCCTGCTGCGCCTCGCCTGCGATCTGCCTGGCCGTGTGCTCGGCCATCGCGTCGTCGATGTTGTGCAGCTCCCGGCCGGTCTGCATGGCCAGCACCTGCACCATCGCGGCGCGCTCGAGGTAATAGAGGTCGTCGTAGGCTTGGGCAACCGTCGGGCCGGACACGATGACGCCGTGGTTGCGCAGGAACAGGATGTCCTTGTCGCCCATGGCGCGGCACATGCGCTCGCCCTCGTCGTTGTTGAGCGCTACGCCGCCGTATTTCTCGTCGTAGGCGATGCGGCCCCAGTAGCGGAAGGCGTTCTGCGTGCACATCTCGATCCGGCCGTCGCGGATCGAGGTCAGCGCCGTCGCGTAGGGCATGTGGGTGTGCAGCACGACCCTGGCCCGCGCGTTGCCGGCGTGGATGCGGGCATGGATGAAAAAGGCGGTCGGCTCGACCTCGTACCTGCCCTCGACGATGTTGCCCTCGCCGTCGGCCATCACGAGATCGGACGGCGTGATCTCCGACCAGTGCAGGCCCTGCGGGTTCACCAGGAAGAGCTCCTCGCGACCCGGCACGGCCATGCTGAAATGGTTGCACACGCCTTCGTTCAGGCCGTGCCGCGCGGCCGCCCTGAGTGCCGTGGTCAGGTCAATCCGCGCCTGGGTCACCGGGTCGTTGGCCAGCATCGAAATGGGCTCCGTTGAAGAACATGTCCGTGGCAGGCGATGATGCGGCCAAGCGAGCGTCGCGGCCAAGCAAAATCGCCGCATGTCGGAGCCGGGCCGATGAACGTCCTGTTTGATTCTCCGTTGGGAGCGCTACTGGCGAAGCCGTGGGTTGATCCGGTTGGCCTGTTCGGCCTGCGGCGTTGGTACCTACCGCTGTCCCGCCTGTGGGCGGCAGCGAACGCCGCGGGTGAAGATATCGCCGGCTTTCGTGACGGTACCTGTGTCGATCTGCCGGCATTCTGGTCGAATGCACGCCTGCAGCCGTTGTTGCGACGCAATGCCCGCGCGCGTGCAGCCGCCCGCGCGGCACGGACGGCGTGGGAGGACGCGATTTTCGATCCCCGGGTCTCGTCGGATGCGGGACTGCTCGACCGGCAGCGGCGAGTGGCGGCGACCCGCCATCTTTCGACCCGCGCGTGGTTCTATCCCTTGCTGTTCCCGAAGCGCCCACCGCCGGCGCGTTGGCAGATCGACGATCCTGCTGCCATCGTGGGTGACCTCGTGCCGTTGGCGTCGGAGTTCGCTGCGCCGATCGACGTGTCGAGGGCCTTCGTCAGGAACGGAATTCGCGAATACTGGCTGCGTGGTCCGACGCCGTCGCATCGACTGCGCGGGCGGGCCGGCAGCGAGATCATGTATGCGCGCGTCGTCGAGCCCGTCGACGGGAAGGCAGGCAACACGTTGATATTCGGCAGCGGCCTCTGTCTCGAATTCGAGTTGATGACGGTCGCGCGCGATCCTGGCGCGCGCTTGGCCGGCATGGGTTGGCGGGTCATCGAGCCGGTCTCGCCCTATCATGGCCTGCGCGCGATGCCCGGCTTCTACGGCGGCGAGCCGTTCTTCGCCGCGGGGCCCACCAGCTCGATCGATCTCATCGCCGGTCAGGCGATCGAGTCGGGGCTTCTTGCGGCGTGGGCGCGCGACCGCTTCGGCGGCAAGGTGGCGTTGGCGGGCGTTTCCATGACCTCGTTCGTTGCGCAACAGGCCGCGAGCCGCTGTCATCTCTGGCCGGCAGAAGCACGCCCCGACGCCGTGATGTTGATCAGCCATTCCGGCCGGGTCGAGGATGTGACCTTCGGCGGCGAGCTGGCAGCGATGCTCGGTCTGGATCGGGCGCTGATCGATGCAGGCTGGTCGCGCGAGTCGCTCGCGCGGTTGTCGCGCCTTGTCGACCCGTCGGAGACGCCGGCCCTGCCGCCGTTGCGCATCGTGTCCGTTCTCGGCGAGACGGATCGTTGGGTGCCATACGACGACGGCTTTGCCCTGGCGAAACGCTGGAACCTGCCGGCCGACAACGTTTTCCGCTACCGGCTCGGCCATCTCGGCATGCCGGTGCAGCTCATGCGCGACGTCGCGCCATTCGAGAGGCTCAGGCGCGTGCTGGAAACGGCGTAGATGGCGGCGCTTCGGAAATCTCGCGCACCAGCTTGGTGCGCACGGCGCGGCCGAATTGGTCGAAATTGTCGGCGACGATCACGAACGAGCCCGGCCCGCCGATGACGTTCTCTTCGTAGTATTTGTCGAGGGTGAGATCGGGCGGCCGGCCGAAGTTGGTGCGGTTCATCATCACCGGCAGGCCATTGATGACGATCCCCCGGCTGACCAGCCCGTCGCGCACGATCTCGGCCGGCGGTCCGTCGTTGGTGCGGCCGTCACCCGAGATGTCGACGACGCGGCGCTTGGCCGTGTAGCCCGAATTGTCGAAACGCTGGCCGGCATGGGCGAGGGCGGCTCCCACGGCGGTCCAGCTCTGCGAGGTGCGCGGCGCCTCGGCGAGCCGGTCGGCGAAGCGCCGCGCCGCCGAGGCGCTGTCGATCAGCGTCCAGTCGAGCACGACCACCTGGTAGTGCGTGCCGGCCCACTCGGTGTAGCAGACCGCAATGCGCCTGTGCTCGCCCGACAGGATGGCATCGATCACCCGCTCGTTGCTCAACGCCTCGACATAGCCGCGGCGCTGCAGCTCGGCTTCCTCCTCGTCGATCGAGCGCGAGACGTCGACCGCCAGCACGAGCTGCAGGTCGACGGCGGTGTCGGCCCGGGACGGCGTCGCCGCCGCCAAGGTCGCCAAGGAGCCCACAAGCGCCGACCGTCGCTTCATGCCCGCCTCCACCGCAGGTGCAAAGCATATCATCGGGCCCGCGGCATCGGGCGAGCTTGCGCAAACAAAAACGCCGGAGGAAAACCTCCGGCGTTCCCGTCGACCGCTGGACTACGGTCTACTGATCGTCGTCGAAGCCGCGCTTGCGCGGCTCGTAATCGCGGTCGCGACGCGGGCGATCTGCACCGCCGCCGCCATGACGCCGCGGCGGCTTGCCGAAGTCGCCGCCGCCACCGCCACCGCCACCGCTGTCGAAGCCGCCACCGGCCGGCGGACCGCCGGAGAAGTCGGCGCGCCGATCGCGCATCGGGCCGCCGCCGTCGCGCGGCGCACCATAGCCGCCGCCGCCACCGCCGCCCTCGCGGCCGCCGTAGCCCCCGCCACCACCGCCGCCGCGATAGCCACCGCCACCGCCACCGCCGCCGCCGTAGCCGCCGCCACCACCGCCACCGTAGGGCGGACGCGGGCCGCGCGGACGGAAGCCGCCGCCGTCACGGCCGCCGCCGCCACCGCCGCCGAATCCGCCGCCACCGCCGGGCTGACGCTCGACGGCTTCGCGGACCGCGATCGAGCGGCCATCGAGCAACGCACCGTTCATGGCCTGCATGGCCGCTGCGCCTTGATCGTCGGTTTCCATCTCGAGGAACGCGAAGCCGCGGCTGCGGCCGGTCTCGCGATCCACGATCACTTTCGAAGAGGTAACGGTGCCGAACTGAGAGAACGCTTCCGACAGACGCTCAGACGTGACCGAATAGGGCAGGTTGCCCACAAACAATTTGCGACTCATTCAAGGCTCTGGGCTAGAGGAAGGATCGAGCGGAGTCCGGCGCGCGCTTGCTGGACGAATGCGTCCAAGCGTTTCGTTGACCTTTGACAGATGACCAAGAAGCTCACGGAAAGACGTTGACCGGTATCGCGCTCCGCGACTGTGTGCCGAGACTCGTGATGATGCTCGTCGGCCAGTGTCGCAATGCAGCACTTATGCGCTGATTCAGCTCTTGAGTCCACCCGCGCCGGAAAGGTTGAGACGGTGCGGCCCAAGTCACACAATCGCCACGAAACCGGGAGGGTTTGAGAATGATCGTCGACCATCGCACCTACGAGCTGCAGCCGGGACGGTTGCGCGAGTTCCTGGCGCTCTACGAAAAGGAGGGCCTGCAGGTACAGCTGAAGCATCTCGGCAACCTCATCGGCTACTACACGACCGAGGTCGGCAACGTGAACGAGATCGTGCATATCTGGGGCTACGCCGACCTTGCCGACCGCACGAAGCGCCGCGCCGCGATGGCGGCCGATCCCGCCTGGCAGGCTTATTTGCAGAAGAGCCGAGAATTCATGAAGCACATGAACAACAAGATATTGGTGCCCACGTCCTTCTCACCCACGAAGTAAGGGAAAGATTCCATGCTTATCCGGTTGTTACCCACGGCCACTAGCCGTAGCTATGTGCACCGGGGCATCGACGGTGAAGCCCGCCGCATTCTTGTGACCGCCGCCACCAAATTGCTTGGCAATCTCGCTCAC
>Ga0172375_10000066_pt1 | contig 141936 bp, 130 predicted proteins | sample LakKiv1m_FD_114537 | JGI IMG/M metagenome (GOLD analysis project Ga0172375, IMG submission 114537) | Freshwater microbial communities from Kabuno Bay, South-Kivu, Congo - kab_092012_11.1m | ecosystem: Environmental > Aquatic > Freshwater > Lake | place: Democratic Republic of the Congo... | reverse complement strand
TAACGGTGAGTGTAATTAAAAACTTTAAAGACCCAGTTTTCACCCTCTGTTTCTTTCTTTGCCAAATAATCCAAAATTATTTCTGGATGCTTCTTGGCGTTCTGACCAGATAAAAAATCCAAATCAGGAAGATAATCGGCATTGTCAGAGATGATTGGAATCATGGGTAACCCCAACTTCTTACCAAGTTGGAAATCTTCTGTACCAGCACTGACGGCTGTGTGTACCAGTCCAGTCCCTTCTGTATTGCTGATAGGCATAATCATGCTATCAGTTGGGACAACGACATGGAATTTATCTGGATTTGCTTCTGCGACAGCTTTTACTGCAGAGATGCTATCAAAGGGGGCTTTGTAGTGTTCTCCGACCAATTCTGCACCTTTCACGGTTTTGACAATTTGTTTGTATTCGGTTTTGAATACTGCTTCTACAAGATCTTTTAATACCCAATATTTATCACCAGAGACACCTTCTACTAGAGAATAATCTTGTTTTGCATCTACAGCAACAGCAATATTGGCCGGAATTGTCCAAGGGGTTGTCGTCCAAACCAAAAGATACTCTCTATCCATTCCTACAATCGGCAACTCAAGGTAAATTGATTTATGAGTTAGTTCTTTGTAGTCTTCAGTAAGCATTTCGTGCTGAGAGATTGCAGTCTCACATCTTGGGCACCATGGTACTGATTCATGACCCTTATATATCCAGCCCTTTTCGTTACAGACTTTTAAGAAATGCCAAATCATATAATTGTTCTCTTCTGACATCGTAAAATACGAATTGTCCCAATCCATAAAGTACCCTAATCGTTTGCTTTGATCTGTCTGTATGTTGGAGAATTTTGTAACACGGTCTTTACAAAGTTGTACGAATTTATCAACACCATAGGTCTCGATATCTTTTTTGGTACGGAAAGCGAGTTCTTTTTCTACCTCTACTTCCACCCAAAGCCCTTGGCAGTCAAACCCGTTTTGGAATCTACCCTCAAAACCTTGCATGTTCTTGTAACGTTGCCACAGATCTTTGTAAGTCCGACCCCAAGCATGATGAACACCCATTGGATTGTTTGCTGTTATTGGTCCATCTAGAAAAAAGAATTTTTTGCCAGAATTATCATTTTTGTGCAAGTATTTGTCTACAATTCCATCGGTATACCAATGCTCAAGCTGAGCTTTCTCTGTCGCCGGAAAATCTGGGGAGGACTCTACCTCTTTTATCCTGTGTGTGTCGGTTTTTGACATATGTATTTGTATTTTTGCCTTTATTAGCTATTTAAATATAAAAAAATCCCCACAGGAAAATCCTTGGAGATTAGAGTCACAAGAGTATCTCTTGAGACGGTACCATCTAATTATTTACTTTTTTGTTAGCTATTACGGGCATACCGGGAAGTTCTAGACTTGTTTTGAGTTTCTTCTTCCAGCTTGCCAGGTGATTGCCCGGCTCAAACGCTTGTAAAATGATTATATCGCACTTGCCAGTAAAAATAATTAGGGGGAAACGCCCCCCAGGTATGTTTCACCCAAGACATGTCCGTCCATAGCACGCTTTATTTCCATGCCGGAAGACCCTGCTGGCATATTCATATCGATATCTAGGGCATAAAGTTTAAAAAAGTAACGATGAGTGCCAGATGGGGGACATGGTCCCTGGTAACGATTACCTCCAGCCCCATTGGTCCCCACAACTGCTTTGGCAGGAATCGTGTTTTCTAGTATTGCGACGGTTTTTGGGTGGATATTCCAAACCACCCAGTGATACCACGGTCCGCCTTGAGTGTCTGCATCTTCCATGATCAATGCCAGCGACACCGCTTCTTGGGGGACGTTGTAGATAAAGAGGGGTGGGCTAATGTTCTCTCCCCGACAAGAAAATCGAGTCGGGATTGATTGCCCAGTTTTAAATACTGAACTACCCAACCTCATTTTTGAAATCTGTCTAAATTGAGAAGTAAACCTATACGCCTGAAATACAAATGTAAGGGGAATTACCAAAATAAACAATATTGTGGCTATTTGCCAAAACTTCATTGATTAATTCTATATTAAGGCCCCAAAAAATCAAATCGTGTAAGAATTAATTCTATTTTAAGCAGTCTTTACCACAGATATCTTTAAGACTCCCCCATCGAAGTCAAAAACAAATGTGACAGGCTTATCTTGGTTATTCGTGATATACAAATTTCTGTTGGCACTGTGAGATGTATTGCCTGGGTCATAATAAATTGCAACTCCGTGCTCTTTGGGAACTTCCGGGATGCTAGCAAAGTCATGGTTAGCAGGCGCATAAACCTCAAGGTTTGCGTCTTTTGCTACCCAGTTGAGCAGAGATGCCAGCTGACAGACTCCATCACCATAGAGATATCCATCTGTTTTATAACCGTCTTGTTTATTGAATTGAGTGTTTGTGGTGACAGTCACCTTTCCAGCATATTTTGCCAAAACCTCATCATGGTAGGCAAATACCTCATTTGGCTGAAGTGTAAATTCGGTGCGGGACGCTTGAGTGACCTTATCCCAGTTGATGTCACCAGCAGACTTGACGCTACCATCTAGGTAGGCAATGTTAAGCAAGATATTGTCCTTGAAGATTTCACTGACTGAGGCCACAGGGTATCTATTGTTCATAGACATCTCCTTGGAAGCAAGCTCAATGACCTTTGGAGCTTGATTGGTACTCAAGATGGCCTCAATTGAGCCTTGCTGCATAGAAAGAAGCGCCATCGGTGAAGGCGTGACCGCAAGTATGGCCAAGCTAAAAAGCACTGTTTCTATCATAGTGGCGGTATTCTACATCATTATAGGTCTTTTGTCAAATCAAAAAGGATTGATTCTAGGCTTTTTTAGGCATAATCAACTGCCTGGGTGTATTATGAAAGTATTACTAAATTGAATACAAAACCATGACTGGATTCCACACCAACATCGAACAAGCAACCCTAGAGAACAATAATTTTAGGAAGGTATTGTTTACCGCAACCCATTGCCAACTAGTCCTGATGAGCCTACTTCCGAGTGAGGAAATCGGTATGGAGACGCATGCAAACGTAGATCAGTTCTTCCGCTTTGAGGCTGGAGAGGGCAAGGCTATCTTGGACGGTACGGAGATTTTGCTTAAAGCCGATGACGTGTTAATTGTCCCCGCGGGCACCAACCACAATATCATCAATACTTCGACCACCGAGACGCTGAAGCTCTATACCCTTTACTCTCCCGCAAATCATCCAGATGGCACCATCAATATCACCAAGGCTGATGCAGAGGCTTACGAGGCCGCACAGCATCACTAGCGCCGAATAACAGCTCTGACGGCTGAGAGCGAAGTATCAGTTGTAAGATTGTATACTGACTATATGAAGATAAAAAATGATTTTTTGAGATTATTAGCTTCAATTGTGCTTTGCTTTTCGGCCGCTGGACTGGGTGGCCTGTCTACCTCAACTGCCGTAACCTCATGGTATCTAACTATTAACAAACCCACCTGGACTCCTCCGTCATGGCTTTTTGGTCCTGTTTGGACTATTTTGTACTTGATGATGGCTATCGCCTTCTATTTGATTTGGACAAAGGGGGTTACCAAAAAGACTCTCCCTGCATTACGCTTTTTCCTTATCCAACTAGCCCTTAATCTGTTTTGGTCATTGATATTCTTTGGTTTGGGTAACTTTTGGTTAGCCTACCTAGAAATCATCACTCTCTTACTATTTATCGTTATGACCATTAAGAGTTTCTGGGGACTTTCTCCCTTTGCGGGGAGGCTTTTGATACCTTACCTGCTTTGGGTTAGCTTTGCCTCCTTCCTAAATTTGGCAATTGCTCTCCTAAATTAAATTGCTAATGTTCCCGAAACCAATTCGGTCATGAACATGACCTTCGGTATTTGCCATGATGGCAGGGGTAATGACAAAGCTTCCCCAGCGTTCGTTGATGTCATCAATCGCCACAGACAGGTTATTCTTTTTGATATTGTCAGCAAAGAGATCTAACTGCATGGTATTTTTACTCGACAAATTAAAACAGGAAACCGCGATATTACGAACGGGTAGATGGTAAGGACAGTGACGAAGTAGTCTATAGGCAACACGATAAATATCGTGACTGAAGAAAAGAGGCTGATCGGGGGATACTCCTTTGTGCCAATACTCACGATCTTTAAAAAGCAGGCTGAGATGAATCCCTTTTGCATGGTAACCAGACTGGCGCATACGAAAACACATTTTTTCGACTAGCTTTGAAAGTATAGGGGCTAACTCCTCCGGTTTGGTAAGAAACCTGGGAAGAGAATATGAATGACCGAAGCTCTTGGTACTCCAATCTATATCGTCTATCTCCCAACCACGAAGACGCAGAAACCAATAATATCCCAGGATGGACTTAAAGGCGAGTCGGAGCTTGGCGGTGTCAGCTTTTAAGAAATCGACAACAGTATAGATGCCGACGTTATTTAGACGAGTAGCGTTTTGTCCGGCGATACCACAGATATCTGTAAGGGTGAGCTTTTGATATATGTCTAAGTAGTTGCTTTTGTTTATGTCGTCCAAACCATCTGGCTTGTGCAAGTTTGATGCTGTTTTGGCTAGAAATCTGTTTGGACCCAGTCCAATAGAAACCGTAAGATAATCCCCTATTTCACTTTTGATCCTTGATTTTATTTCTTGACCGACGATCAATAAACCCCGCGACAGAGATGGTGTCCCCGAAAAATCCAAGACAAATTCGTCAATAGATCGAGGGCATATTTCTGGTGTATATTCTGATAATAATTTTTTTAGTGCAATATGAATAGCTCGATATTTATCCGAATCGGGGGAAAGTACGATCAATCCTGGACACAGAAGCTTGCCATCACTAACTCTCATTCCGACCTTGATGCCGAGTCTTTTGGCTTGGACTGAGGGAGCTACGATACAGCCGTTGGGAGTGTCGTATGCTGCCACAGCAATGGGTTTGTCGCGCAGAAGTGGATTGGCTTGTTGTTCTATGGTTGCAAAGCAAGAGTTTAAATCTATGTGCATAATCGCTGATGGTCTTGAGTTAAATTCAAAACCGCCCAGCCGATCTGGTCTAATTGGCAAGTCCATCAGAGATTTCTTCTAAAGTCCAAAATAATGATTCTGTATCTAATTTAAGACGAAAAGAGAGTCCCTGTGCAGTGACGGAAAAAATATGAAATAGGGTGCGACCCTCACGAAAGGTGTGATGTAATCCCACTTGAGCGATACGAAAAATACGCCCATCCCAGAATATTTGACGCGGTGCGATGGTTCGTTTTCGATGATCGAAGACAGTCTGAACAGAAACAGGAGCAGATATTTTTTGAATCATTTTGGTTATGGTTAGTAATTATTATTCGCTTCATAGTCATTCCCGACTTGATCGGGAATCTATACAGATAAGTACCGAATTATTTTTGTAACGAGTACGTTGCCTTTTATAGATTCCGGATCACACTTCGCTGTCCGGAATGACGTTATTAGGCGAAGAAATACCGAACTAAATTCATTAAACCAAAATATACCCGAATGGTCAAGATATAAAAATTCTTTGGTATACTGGCCACCATGGATCTTTTTACACGCTGCCCGCTAGAAAAAATAAGAGGGCTTGTTTACCTCGGGCTATTTGCGTTTGCTGTGACCATTTTTTTAATTCATTATGTGGTATCGGGTCAGGCTGTTTATGGAGATGGTATTGGTTATTATGCACACTTACACAGCTGGGTTATTGATGGCGACTGGGATTATACGAATGAATACAAACACATCTATGATCACGAGCATAACAATGCCAACACTGGGGTTGAGTCATCCAATGTTCAGATAGTATCTGTGGCGAAAAATGGAAAGGCGGAAAACTTTTATGGAACAGGTGTGGCATTAATTCTATTACCGTTTTACCTGCTAGCACATCTTTTGTCGGTTGTTGCAAATTATCTGGGAGCCAATCTTTCGGTCGAGGGATACAGTGATGTTTACCAAATAATATCGGGAATAGGGGCGATTTTTTACGCTATAACTGGAGTCTACTTTCTGGAGAAGATAATAAATTTAGCCGTTAGTGACGAAAAAATGAGTCTGATTAGCAGTGTGACCCTTTTTCTGTCTTCAAGTTTATTGTATTACGGATCATTTGATGTGATAAATTCCCACTTTGCGTCCTTCTGTCTAGCAACGATCTTTTTTTATTATTTCTTGAGTTACGGAAATAGGAACAGTCTTTTGTTTGGTCTGATAGCAGGATTGATGTCAGGGGTGAGAGTACAGGACTCTGTAATTGTAATAATTTGGGCTATTAGTTTCTGGAAAAATACCAATTTATTTTGGAAGAAATTAAGAAAATTTGTGATTGGTTTTTCTTTTGCTTTAATTCCAACGATGATCCACTGGTACTCTGTTTTTGGCAATCCCCTTGAACACACATATCTACGCTCCATTTTGAATACTTATAAAGCAAAAACCACCCCAGATATCTTGGGAAGTCTTTTTGACCCCACCACAGGCTTATTTATTCGAACCCCATTACTCTTGATATTATTCTTGTTCTTTTTATATTTATCTTGGAAAAAAGAAATCAAACTGCTATTTCATCCATTTGTTTTCTTTTTGCTTCAATTCGCGATTATTACAATACAGGGGGGCTGGGCCGCGGCTGCTTTTGGTGGAAGGATGTATATGTCTTCGCTAACATTTTTTGGAATACTATTGGGGATGATGGTACTGCGATGTGGCAAAAAAGGCACCTCCAGAATTTACCTAATACTGTTGATGTTCATTATTCTAAATTTTTTTTCTATGGCTCATTTTATTCTTAGGGATAAAGGAGCCGAAGGTGGACTGCGAGGGACAGAAAAAAGGACCCAACAAAGAATTCAGAGAATTTTACTTAATCTTTAATTCGCTGAACCGAGATTGTGCATTCCCCTATTAGAGCGGCGATTGCACCCACTGCAGCGAGTATGGGCAAAAAGACAACACCAACAACACCAATAGTAAGGGGAAATTCAATGATGGTTTTTTCATCCTTGTCCTTAATGGTGATGTGACGGACATTACCTTGTGCAATCAGATCTTTTACTGTTTTGAGAAGATTTTCACCAGATACTTTGATGGTTTCTTCGGTGGCTTTGGTCTTTTTGGTCATATAAATTATTAATATTTATTACGCAGGAAGGCCGGGATATCAAGGTCATCCTCAATGGCAATCTCATCGTGTTGTAGTTTGTATTTACCGACTGATCTTGGTGGTGCTTGAGTTGGCTGAGTTTCTACAACCGGTTCAGGACTTTCAACTCTTGGTTGAGGAACGGGATCGAGAGTTGCTGGTTTGAAATATGGATTGGCGGATGGTGAGGATCCGAAGTGACGTCGGTTTTCGTCGAATCCTGCTGCGATAACTGAGATTTGGATGTCGTCTCCAAGATCTTCTCGGATTGTAGTACCAAATATAATATTGGCGTCTGGGTCTGCAGATTGTGTAATGATAGATGATGCTTCGTTGATTTCCGTAAGAGTCAAACTCTTTCCGCCTGCAATATTAAACAAAATTCCACGCGCTCCCTCAATACTGATTTCAAGTAGTGGCGAACTTACTGCTGCATTCGCTGCAATAACGGCGCGTTTTTCGCCAGCAGAGCGACCCACGCCCATTAACGCGGAACCAGCATTTGTCATTACGGTTTTTACGTCAGCAAAATCTACATTTACGAGACCAGGAATTGTAATCAAATCTGAAATACTTTGAACGCCTTGTCCAAGAACCGAGTCGGCCATCTTAAACGCATCCAAAAGAGTCTGATCTTTCTTTGCGACATCCATAAGGCGCTGGTTAGGAATCACGATCAAAGTATCTACACTTTCCTTGAGTCTTTCTATGCCCTCTTCGGCTTGAACCCGACGACGGGCACCTTCAAAAAGAAATGGCTTAGTGACAACTGCGACAGTTAGTGCGCCAACATCTTCTTTGGCAATTTTGGCAATGACTGGAGCGGCACCAGTCCCTGTGCCACCACCCTCACCTGCAGTGATAAACACCATATCTGCACCCATTAGAACCTCTTTGATTTTGTCATGTGACTCTTCTGCGGCCAACTGACCGATGTCTGGGTTAGAACCCGAACCAAGACCCTTTGTGCCCTTTTCACCAATTTGAAGTTTTATGTCTGCATTTGACGCAAGAAGTGCTTGCATATCTGTATTGATTGCAATGAATTCAACACCTTTTATTTTCCCTGATGAAATCATGGAATTTATGGCGTTATTTCCACCACCACCGACACCAAGAACTTTTATTTTGGCGAATGTGTTTGTATCTGGTTTGACTAAGCCCACTTTATGGTAAGAAAGATTTGATAAATTCGATTACTTTTCCGACAGCTTCTTTGCCGGGAATCTTCTTTATCATACCAGAGAGTTTTATACCTGACGTTTGGGTTTGATCTTTTGATTTATATCCATAAAGAATTAAGCCGACTGATGTTGCTGAGATCGGCAATGTTATTTCATCCACCATTCCGGATAACCCAGTCGGGACTCCAATTTTGGCTGGGAGTTGCATCACTCTCCTACAAGCCTCAACACAATTTGCTGACAATGCACCACCGCCAGTCAGAACAACTCCAGCCGGAGCTTGTTGCTCATAACCAGACTGCTTAACAACTTGATTTACCATAGTAAAAATCTCATTAAGCCTTGGTCTGATGATTCCTTCGACAATTGTTTTTCTAGAAACTTTCTTCACGTCTTCGCTTATACCAAGTTTGAGTAAATCAATTTCATCAGAAACCTTTTGGTCTACGGGGTCAGATTCATCTCTCTCAAGTTTTGATTTTGATACGTAATGTTTAATTTTTTCTGCACTATCTACTCCAATTTGAAGTCCAATAGCAATATCATCGCTGATTTTTTTGGCGCCTACTGGTATTACGGCAGAGTAAACACATGAACCCTCTAGAAAAATGCAAACACTTGTAGTGCCACCACCAATATCTACAAGAATCACTCCAAGCTCTTTGTCAGTATCCGTCAAGACTGCTTCCGCGGAGGCAAGTCCGGTGAACACAAGTCCGGCAACATTAACACCCAACTCGCTCACGCAACGTGTGACATTTTTTACGGCGGGTGAGAGTCCGGTGATGAGATGAGCTTCAGTTTCCAAACGCACGCCAGACATTCCAGTCGGATCCTTGATTCCTCTTTGACTATCCACTACAAACTCACGAGGCAGGACATGAATAATCTCTCTGGAAGTGGGTAATGATACCGCCCTGGCGGCCTCAATAACGCGATAGACATCTTCAGGGGAGATTTCTTCTTCTGCTTCTCTAATGGCAACTAAGCCATGTGAATTCTGAGATTGGATATGTTCGCCAGAAATTGAAACATAAGCTGAGTCTACGCCCATACCTGACATCCTCTCTGCAGATTCTACACAGTCTGTAATGGCTGCGACACATTCTTCTATATTTACTATCTGGCCTTTTTTGACTCCTCGACTTGGAACGGTGGCAACCCCAATAACATTTATTTTTAGTCCGTCTTGAGATGGGACTGTGATGAGACAGGAAATTTTACTTGATCCGATATCTATTGCGTTGATTCCCTGTGGTTTGGCCATATATTTATCTTATGATTGGGTTCTTAAATCTTAAATCGATTACTTTTGCGTCTTTTTTAATTGTAGCGAGATTTTTTATTGATTGGAAGGCTTCGGTCACAATTGCCTCATCAAAAGGTATATTAACAATAATATCAGGTTGATCAAGCTGCCTCAAGAAAACTCTGTTACCCAAGACTATTATTTCTTGCAAATCTAGATATTTATGCGATACACGTACAAGATTATAAAGCGATGACACGGTCTGTGCTGTGGGCTTTTCATTAATAACCAGCTTTATGCTTGCGCTACCAGAAGCTGATGGAGTTAATGTCCCATTCTCCCAGATCTCAAAATAAGTTCTATCGTTTTCTTTCAAGTACAAAGAGAGCTCTTGAGATGGTCGAATCCAATCTGACGAAATTGTTGACCCACGATCAGTGTCGAATGTTAGAACCGGAAAATCTTTGACAAAAAATACTTCGACTTGATGAGAGTTAGTGTTCCCTACAAGCTTGACATCTAGTGTATTTAGCATCTTAAAACCAATATTATGCTTTTCTAGAGGCTGAATTAATTTAATACTATCAATGAGTTTTTTTTGATTTACAAATATGGAGTTTGATCCGATAGCCGAATTTAATTTTTCGACAATCTCAGGCGTGCAGGGTAAGTTGTTTAGCGAACAATCGATTTTTTTGATGGTGAAAAAGCTATAAGCCAACACCAGTAAAATGATTGAGAAGAATGCAGGAAGGATACTTATTCCACGCACTCTAATCCAATCAATTAAGACCTTTAAACGTCTACCAATTTTCTTAGACGGATTTACGGATAATCTCTGAGATCTTCTCTGCAGCATCAGTTAATAGTTTAGCAGTTGGTTTGGACAAAGGATGCTTTTTGAGATCCACAATTGCCTTGTATAGTGTATCTGGCGAAAGGTCCTTCTCCTCCAAGATGATGCTTCCAATCTGTTCTTTAGCTAGCTTGGCATTTAAAAACTGCTCATTGTGTGACACCCAGGGAATCGGAATCAAAACCGCCTTTTTTTTCATTAACATCAACTCATAAACTGTGTGGGCGCCGGACCTGCTTACAATTATTTGAGATGAGCGGATGTATGTTGAGGCGTCTTCACTAAAAAAGTATGGAGCAAATATGTACCTATTTTTGAGTTCCCCCAGCTTATCTTTGATGCGCCTAGCCCTTTCTATATCTTTGTTTAATGTACTTGCACCTGTTTGGTGCACAACGGTAAATGATTTAACTAACTTGGGAATAATTGGGAAGAGGGCCTGGTTGATTGTGTGAGAACCTTGTTTGCCACAGGTAATGTATAGAAGCTTTGGATCAAATTTTTTACTAAACTTGGAGTCCAGCAATGCTTTTCGTATTGGCAATCCGACTACTTGGGATTTTTCTTTAGGGTAGTTACCTATTGATGAGGAGTGTGTCAAAAGTATTTTTTTTACAAAGGGGGCAATCGCTTTGTTGGCCCATCCGGCCACAACAGTCTGCTCGTGAGTAATTGAGGGGATCCTAAGAATCCATCCGGCAATTACCACCGGCACAGCCAAATAGCCGCCAGATGAAAAAATTAAAGCTGGTCTATTAAGCAACAAATAAACAAATGACTGCAAAAAACCAAATATTATTTTGAACAGTTCAATTAAATCCCACTTCCTGTAAAACTTTCCCGCCTTAAGCTCTAAAAATTTTATTCCATACCGAGTGACTTCCTGAAACTCAGCGGAGAGGCTTTTTTCACCTCTTGCAGTAAACTTGTGACCGATCCAAATTATCCGAAAATTCTCCTTTTGAAGTATTTTGGCCACCTCAAGGGCGCTGTTGTGATGACCTCCTGTAAAAACAATTAATGGTTTCATGTTCTTTTGGATATATTAATTAAAAGTCCAAGCGCAATGAAGTTTGTTACTAGTGAAGAGCCGCCATAAGAGATAAATGGCAACGGCACTCCCGTAAGTGGCACTAGCGCCACCATAGAACTCAAATTCACGAAGATCTGAATCAAAAAAAGCAAGGAGACTCCACCGGCGAGTAATTTATCAAATTTATCGGTTGATCTCATAGATACTTGAAGTGACATAAGCAGAAGCCACACAAGCCCAAAAGCAAACAAGCTACTTCCGAGAAATCCAAATTCTTCAGCGATAATTACAAAAATTGAATCAGTTGTCGCCTCAGGTAGATAAGCATATTTCTGTCTGGATCGTCCCAGACCCACGCCGTTCAACCCTCCCGAACCAAGTCCGTAAAGAACTTGGTTAATGTGATAAGAAGTTCCCAACGGGTCTACCGTAGGGTCCATAAAAGTTTGAAGTCGGTTGAGTCGATATGGTGACAACAGAATTAGACTGCTGATCGCAACAAGCAAAAGTGAACTAAAAATTAATATCTCCTTTATCTTGGCGCCTGACAAATAATAAATCATAAAGGCCATTCCAACAGTCACGATGGCAGTTCCCAGGTCAGGTTGAAGCATAATTAGAGCAAGATTAAAACCTAGAAGCATTAAAAATTGCTTTAGGCTTCTTGGTATTTCGAGCCATTTTGCAAGATATATACAAAGAGATATTTTAAGTAATTCTGATGGCTGAATAACTGCTGGACCGATAATGATCCACCTTCTTGCGCCGAGCAACTTCGAACCAATCCCTGGGATTAAGACTAGAATCATTAACAGTAGAGTTACACCGTAAAAAAAGTGCGCGTATTTTTTCAGCCAACCAACGGGAATGTTTGCCGTGATCAGTGATACTGCCATACCCAGCACCAACCAAGTCGACTGCTGCTTAACATAGTGAAACTTATCACCAAAGGTACGAAAAGCATCAATGACTGAGGCGTCGTAAATAGCAATTAAGCCCACGCAGGCAACAAAAACTCCTGCTAAAAAGATTATCAATGGCAAGCGTGTGGATTGTTTTTTGGGGCGGAGCATCACGCTAAATTATGGATAACCAAATTCCAAACACCACTAGCATTATGGCAACAAGCCAGGCTCTTTGGACGATTTTTGGCTCTGGCCAACCGATTTTGAGCAAATAATAATGCAGGGGGGCAATAGGCAAAATTCGCTTGTGAAATACTTTAACCCAAAATATTTGAATCAAACTACTGAATCCTTCCAGCAAAAAAGGGAGTCCAATAATCATTAAGGCTATTACTTTACCAGTCAATATCCCCACCGTAGCGAAAGCAGCCCCGAAGGCAAGAGCCCCCACGTCTCCCAAAAAAAGTCGGGCTGGGAATACATTGAAATACAGAAACGCGATTAGACCGCCCAACCACAATGCGATGAATACTGACAATGGAGTATCTAGAACTGAGGTAGACAAGAGCAAAAAGCCAAATAGACTAATCATCAACAGACCTGAAGCCAGACCATCCATGCCATCTGTAATGTTCACAGAATTTGCAAATGTCACAATCAAAAATGCAGCCAGTGGTACAAACCAAAAACTAAAGTGAATTACTCCAAAAAAGGGTACGTGAATAATATCGACTCCCAAGTTGATATACATCATTGCCCCGATGATTAGCCCAAGTGTGATTTGAATTAAAAACTTATAACGAGTCTTGAGTCCGGTGTAGCCGCTTTCCCTATCCAATTCGAAAAATTTGACGACATCATCGTAAAGTCCCAGAAGCCCAAATGAAATAAAGGTGAAGAAAATAATATTGATTTCGTCGTTAATCGGATACACGTGTGTAATCTCAAACCCCAACTGCTTGAGGACTGGCATGATAAAGGCAAAAATCAAACTGGTAATCGTCAGGATTAAGAGTCCACCCCCTTCTGGAGTTCTAGATTTGGAGCGAATATGTGAGGAGGCTTCGTCTACCATTTCTTTTGAAACTGCCGTTTTCTTTTTGAAAAATTTCAGTTTATAAAGAAAATCTATGAAAGGAACTATGGAAAACGCGTGTATTAAAAATGAGACGATTAGTACCCCAAGTAGTATCCCCATGTTTAAATTAGTTCAATTATTTTTGGTAAAAAGAGGAAACATCCAACAACAACAGAAAGGATCGCAGAAACAAGAACCATGCCAGATGCCACGTCCTTTGCGATCTTTGCATCTTGCCTACGCTCAAGAGTTATCAAGTCTACAATGGACTCGATCGACGTGTTGATCATCTCAGCTACCAATACCGTATTGATCGTAAATGCCAAAACCAGCCATTCATATTTGGATATGGCAAAATAAATTCCCATGAGAATTGCACATATCGTGGCTAGAAGGTGAAAACGGAAGTTTGGCTGAGTCTTCACGGTGTATAGAAAACCGTCAAAAGCATGCCTAAAAGAGACTCTATGTATCCTTATTGGGTTATACATTGTTAGTATATTTTAACCACTTAGTGCTCTTAAAGCAAAAGTTGCTTGGCTATAGCGAACCATAGAGGTGCGGCGGTCTCGGATCCCCACTGTGACGACTGTGGCTCACGCAGGGTTACGAGCATCGTGTATTGAGGATTTTCAGCTGGGAAAAACCCAACAAAACTTGCAATTGTCTTTTTGGGGTCATAATGACCTTCAATTGGAATCTGGGCTGTACCAGTCTTACCAGCAACAGACAACCCTTTTGGCTTTGCCCATTTAGCCTCTCCATAGTCGACTGCTTGTTTCATAATTTGTGTAATTTCAGAAACAGACTCTTTGCCGAGTACCGACCAACTCTCCACTTCAGTACCTTCGATTAATGTTGGGGTTATATAACTACCATTGTTTGCAATGGTATTTACTGCAGCAACCATTTGAAGCGGCGTAACCGCGATACCTTGACCAAATGAGTTAGTAGCCAGCTCAATGTCACCGTAAGTTTTTGGATCCGGAACTACACCCGAAACTTCTTCCTGAAGCTGGATACCAGTTTTCTTACCTAAACCATATTTTCTTAGATAATCGACAAATTTATCAACTCCAAGTTTCCTGGCGACAAACACCATCCCCGTGTTATCGGAATGCACAATGACATCTGTCATGTTTTGATTTGCGCGATATGTTTCATCCCAAGTCTTGATCGCGTATTTTCCAATCTGGACAGGACCTGCACAAATATCACATTGGGTTTCTGGAGTTACTAGCTTTTCGTTCAATCCGGCTGCCATGACTAATACCTTAAAAACTGACCCCGGCTCAAACAAGTCCGCAACTATTTGATTTTTGTAAGATGAGTTTGAAAATTCAGAGAATTTCCCTGGGTCGTAATTTGGATATGAGGCCATAACTCGAACCTTGCCAGTCTTTGATTCAATTATTGTGACATTGCCAGCCGACGCTTGATATTTATCCAACCCCTCTCGAAGGGCTCTTTCGGTTAGATATTGCATTTTTTTATCAATTGTTGTTACCAACGGCTTTCCCTCCACGGCATGCAGAAACTGGTAATTACCAATTAATATCGGATTACCCTGAGCGTCTTTTTCTGTTCTAATTCTGCCACCTCTACCCTTAAGAACTCTATCAAAATATCCCTCCAGCCCAAAATAGCCTTGTTCTTGACCTGCGGCGTCTTGTCCGACAAACCCCAAGACATGCGCTGACATACTCGACTCTGGGTAATAGCGCACAAATTCGTCTTCGAATCCCAGACCTGCAATTTTTTTCTCTTCAATGGATACTTTTTCTTCTGGAGACAAATAATGCTTAAGGGACACCCAGTTGGAGATGAGACCCAATCTCCCCTTTAGGTACTCTCGGATATCACCATCTGTGGTTGCTTCCGGATCTTTCTGAATCGATCCCAACAATGACTCAATCAGATCATTATTTGAGATTTTTAATTGAGGTTTGTAAACATAAAGGTGATAAAGATTCTTTGTCCCAGCCAATACATTACCTGCAGAATCCAAGATATCTCCCCTCTTGGCCTTGAGAAGGGTTACTGTTTGATGTTGTCGATCTGCCTTCGTTTGGAGCTCTGGTCCCCGAATAATTTGCCAATAAAAAAGCCTCCCCAATATAATTACAAAAATTATTGGGATTACGACACTAATAATTTTGAGGCGACTCTGGACGATGTCACCAGAATTTTTGTACATGTATTAACGCGAGGCAAAGGTAGAAGGAGACGAAGCAAAAACAATATTCTTTGACCTAATAAAACCTCTGAATTCTGCCAACTCTTCGATGCTTTTTAGTTTTGTCGCCTCTTCAATTTTTACCGTAAGAAGGTGGTTTTCCTTTTCTAATTTTAATGTTTTTGTCTCTGACTCGCTTACCGCTACGCCTTGAGTAGACAAAGCGTTGGTCCCCACCAAATTGATGGCTGCCAGTGTGACAAAGGTGAACACCGTTATTATAAAGGCGTTTTTGTAGTTAATTAATTTTTTTAGCGATTCTAAGCTTGGCACTTCTGGTTCTAGGACTAATTTGTAATTCTTGTTGTGTCGGTACAATTGGTTTTTTATTAACAGCGCATAAAATATTTTTTTCTTCTGACTCGTTTATGAATTCTTTGATGATTTTGTCTTCACCAGAATGAAAGCTTATGATTCCTACACAGCCATTCTTTTTTAGTAATGCTGGAACTTGCTCGAGAACAAGGTGAATATTCTCTCTTTCGAGATTGACGGCCATACGTAATGCCATAAAGACTTGTGTTGCTGGGTGTGTATGCCCGGAAGTCCCTCGCTTTACTCGAGAAACCAAGTCAGCCAACTGCTTTGTTGTTGTAATCGGAGTGATCTGTCTTTGTTTGGCGATTATTCTAGCAAGTGGTTTGGCAAAGGGTTCATCCGCTACTTCAAAAAGTTTGACCAGTTCACCTTCGTTTAGCATTGCTAGTAAATCAGCGGCGGTAACCCCAAGATTTTTATCAAGCCTCATATCCAATTTCTCATCAGAGGCAAAACTGAATCCACGGTCTGGACTTAAAATTTGAAATTGGGACGGACCCAGGTCAATCATGATTCCATCAAATTTTGGCAGGTTGAGTCTTTTAGCAATTTCTCCCACCTTAATAAAATTGGCGTTAATGATTATCCAGTTAAAATCTTGATCGATTGTGTTTGAAAAATTTTCTGGATCAATTACAATCGGGGAGTATTTTTTTGCAAGATAACTTGTAGCTCTTTGGATGGCTTCTGGATCAACATCAAATGACACTACTCTGCAACCGGCATCCAACGCTTCTTCAGTATGACCTCCGTCACCCAAGGTAAGGTCGAGGAATAGGTAGCCTGGTTTAAATCCATAAAGACTAGTCAATTCGCCTTTGTAAGCGGGGAAGTGTCGTTCTATTTCTTTTGTCATAGTTGTAGTTGTTCTAGGGCCTCATTTGGCTCGTTTATTGTTTGCGCTATTAAGTCAAGGTGCTCGTGATACAAGTCTCTATCCCAGATTTCAATTCTGGTCAGGGAGCCGGCGACGACTACCTGTTTTTTTAGATTGGCTTGCTGTTTCAGATGATCGGGAATGAGAGTTCTTCCTTGTGCGTCGAGATTCAAATCGACTGCCGACTGTACTAGTAAACGTGTCAAATTTCTTGCTTGAGGGTTTGTCAAAGAAAGCGAGGCCAGCTTTTCGGAGAACTTCTGCCAGTATGAGTTGGGGAAAAGAAACAGACACCCATCCATTCCCCAGGTCACGACGCCACCTGATGTTAGTTCTTCCCGAAATGCCTGAGGAATTGCCAGTCTCCCTTTGGTTTCGATCGTATGGTAGTAGCGTCCAGTAAACATAATTCATATTTTGAGTGTGGTGCTTATAGGGTACTTCACCACTTGTCACCACTTTTCAGTATGATACACAATATAAATCATGTCAAGCACTGTGTAAAGCTTGTGAAAACAGTTATTACGTTTACTTTTTAAATAATCGAATTTAAATCACAAAAAAGCCCCCCCCGCAAAAATCTGGGGAGGGGGCTATTAAAAATATTTTTACTTGTTTAGAACGATAGGTCCGAGCAAATAGAGATTGAGTGATTCTTTACTGCCTTTTTCGTCGTCGCGAGTAATCTCCGCGGACATAGACCAAGGTTTGTGACTGATTGCTGCCGTAACAATCCCGTCTTTGTTGGTGATTTTTAGTGGGACATATGCGGTACCGTCAAATATCTCCGCAGATGTTACCCCTGCTTGATTTATAACCAGACTACCAACAATCTGCTTGTCACTAGTGGCAGAAATTACCACTGGATACAGAAGTGTCTCTTTGGCTGTTGGGGTTGGTAAGCCAAAAGAATTCATTAAAATTAAATTTTCTTTAAGCGAAGCCTTGGCAGGAGTAAAGGTGACTTTGCCATCTGGTAAGTTTGTTTGGCCGGTAACAAATGTAAAATCACCCTTGAGCATATTGATGGCGTCTTGACCGTCGAATGTTAATTTGAATTTCATTGTTCCCGATTTCAAATCTTTGTCAAATGTACATTTCCCTCCAGTTGAACAACTTCCAAGGATAATTCCTTTTACATAAGTTGATGGTATCGGAGAAGAGATGGCGGCGCTTGCGCCTTTTAACAAATCTCCAGAGACGTATTCAAGATCCAACCCTGCGGTCTTGGCCTTATCGGCGTTTTTGGCAACAAAAGTAAACAAGCGATTGGTAACGTGAGGAACGAGCACCGTAAATGGTCTCTGTGCGAGAGGAAGTTCGTTGATTAGAATCTTGGTGGTAAGAGGCTGTGTCTTCTTGGGTTCTGTGGTTGTGGTTTTTGGTGCGCCGCAGCCAGCAAGGAGAATTGCTGAAAAGATGATGGGAAGAGCGATTTTTAATTTCATATTTTGGAATTAATTTATATCTGGATTGCCACACGAATACGTTCGCAATGACTGGTGGAGTGAGATCTCTCGACTCCGCTCGAGATGACGATGGCTTGGCCATGACGATAAGTTATTCTATCGTATTTCTTTACTAATTATTTTACGGTTCATAATTGATTCAAAATATGCAGACAGGTTCTCGGTGTTTCCGGTCTTTGGTGGTGGATACCCCAAGTGTCTGAGGATGTAAAGCCCGAACTGTCTGCCGAGGTGATTTATTTCCTTGGGTCCACTTGCCTTCTCCATCCCGTCCAAAAAAGACTTTAGCGATAAAAATATTTCTTCATCCTCAACTTCAGCAGGAATAGTGTTGAGTAAAATCTCAATAATTGTCATAGATATACCTATCTTGGCAAAATCGGATTTTATCCCCGGATAAAAGGATGTTGATTCTGCCTGATTCATGTAGAGAGGGTTTGCTCCCCGACCTACTTGAAACTTAACAACGTTAAAGACATCCAGGTGGGGTGATTTTTTGGACGTGATCCTTCTCGCCCCACGAGCAACGCAACTTACTAACCCATGATCTTTGGTGATCATGGTGATGTATTTGTCTGCTTCACCTGAATCATTACCTCTTAAGACGATTCCGACATCGGAATAAGAGAGATTCATACCCTACTCAAGGATCACCTCTTTGTCTTGATCTAGGTTTACCAACGTTTGGTTACCATTGAAGAGGATTGTGTGTTTGATTGTCGGCAGACCAGGTTGTTTCTGAATAAGCATTTTGTAGGTACCTAATTCCAGTGGAGGGAGCTCATACTTAAAGACAATTTTGCTCTGAGACTCTGGCCTCATTGTGAAGAAGGCGTCGAAGACAGTTTTTCCCAAATCTTCGGACACAGTTTCTTTGACCTCAGATCCAACTACAGAGATAAGCTTGGACCCAAGAGGGACATAAAGTCTAATGTAGTCACGATATGTGCCATTTAGACATAACTTCCCGGCTTCCAAATTACAGTTGTCCCCTTTTCGAGGATTGTTGTAAGAAATAGAAACTGTTTTGGTGACAGAACCTTGATTCATCTCGATTTCTTGTTCAACTTCACGGACCAAGAACATGTCTGTTTTGGCTCCACCCAAATTTGCATCATTTATGTGAAGGTAATCGAAGGCGTATGGGGTGATTCTACCAGCAGCGTTGAAGTCTTCTGCAACTATCTGAGTTTTGTCTTCCATGAAGTAAAAGAGAAGATGCTTTTGTTTGATTGCGTCAAGTGCGACGTTAAGAAGCTTGGGCCATAGATGTTTGGGACTGCCCATGGCATTGGCGAGCATGGAGTGCATCAAAGGTCCCAGAACAGCTTTGCGGGCGACTCTAGTGCCCGAGATCGGCCTATCGGCAATGTCTTCCAAAGCGTAAACTACCTGAGGACAATCGCAGCGAGGGTCATTGTTAGCACTGAAGTTACCCCAACCACCCACACCAATAGGGCCAATGATTTTTAGTATTTCTACTGGGAGTTGCGTGTCAATGGCAATAATTCCATCCGGTTTTGGAAGACCTGGCATGTCACGATAATATTTATAAAACAGGTCCATCGAGACTTTAAAATCCGGTGACATATTTGAGTTACGTAGGTTTAAATATGTTTCGTTTAGATATTTTTTGATGGCGTCTGGAGCAGGAACTTTTTTGTTGAAACGAGAGTCGAGGTCATAAATGTCAAAAGAGGCAAGTGGCTCCACTTTCCCTTTGGTGACTTTCATAAAAGCATACGCGGTCATGAATCCTCCTGTGGGACGAAGCTCGGCATCGTTCTGGAAAAGAAGCATGTATGTTTTGGCATTCGGATTACCCAAAAGGTCAGGGAGTAATTTGATTAGAGGCTTTGCTTGAGTAAGCAGCTGAGCAGAATCAGTAACTGTGGACTTTAGCTGGATGATTTTGCTACGGACGTTTTTGCCAGCAATTTGTTCTGGGTATCGTTCTGGGTTGATTTTGTCTAATTCTTTTTGGGCAACTTCCATATCTAGCGCGACTTTATCTAATTCCGGGCTAATCTTGTCGAGAGTCTGAGCCATAAAGACAATTCTGTCTTCGATAGATTGAACCTTAGGAGTTTGAATTGTTCCCGCGGCAGTAGCGGTTTTGAATCCCAGAAGATCTGCGTATGGCTCCACAGACACCAAAAGTGTGTTGATGGATTTTACGAGTGCCGTCGCAGCATTGATTCCGCTTTGACCATCTTTTACATAAGCACCCATAAATGGAATCTTGGCTATCCAAGAAATTTTTTGATATTTTGCATCCAAATCACCAACTTCGATCGCAAGTTTATCTACCTCAACTTTTGCCTGGATTAAATCTTGATCCTGAAACGCTGCTGATAACTTGGATCCGGTATCTTGGAGAGACTGAAGGTTGGGGACAAAAGATTTGTAGGTAGTGTATCCATACAAGGCGGCTGCTCCTCCGAGAAGCAAAATCACAATAAAAGGTATCAGGATATATAGAATTTTTTTCTTCATAGAATTTTTTAAAAATAAATTACCACTTACTAATCATAGCAAACGGAGTTTTTAATAGGATATATACGTCATAAACGATTGACCTGCGTTTTGCGTAATCAGCATCGATAGCAACTCTCTGGTTCCATGGAATTTCATTGCGTCCGGAAACCTGCCACGGTCCAGTGATTCCCGGCTTAGCTGACAAGCTTTCCTCGATTAGCTTTGCAATGTTTTTACCATATCTTTTCTTGGCGTCTTCTAGTTCTGGTTCGACATATGCCCTGGGTCCGACAATACTCATTTCGCCTTTTAAAACATTTAGTACCTGGGGCATCTCGTCTATACTTGTTTGTCTAAGAATTTTGCCAAGTTTAGTAATTCTGGGGTCCTCACTTAGTTCTAATTTCCAACCGTTCTTCTTGTATTTTTCGTACAACTCTGGGTTGTGTTTCCAAAATTCTACCGCATGAACTACCTTACCATTGATCTCAAACATCTTCATCGACCTGAACTTGTACATCCCAAAAACCTTACCGTCTTTCCCAACTCGTTCTGGCTTGTAAAAAATAGGACCTTTTGAGTCTAGTTTTAATAGAATTGGGATTATTATCCAAATGGGGAGAAACAATATCGCCATGACCAAGGCTCCTGCTATGTCCATGATGCGCTTCAATGTGTCGTAAATCATAAGGTTAGTTCTTGTATTTTAGCAGTATTCTTCCCCCAACTGTCTTTTTGGGGTATATTACTGTTCATGATACCAGTAATCATTTGCGGAGGGGTAGGGACAAAAATGTGGCCACTAAGCACCCCATCAATGCCGAAGCATTTTTTGCCAATTGTAAATGGTGAGTCTCTTTTTCAGGTAAATTGGAAGATGTTGCGAAGAAAATTTACTCCGGACCAAATATACCTACAAACCAACTCAGCCCAGGCAAAGATTGCACACTCTCAAGTCCCAGAAATTGTCCTAAAAAATGTTTTTATCGAAACCGAAACAAAGAATCAAGGTCCCGCTACTGGTCTTGCTGCAGCAAATTTGGTAAGGTTAGGGAAAGGAGAGGAGGTCTTTATGCTCATTCAGGTAGATGACTTACGAGAGCCACAGGAATCAATATTTGGATTTATGGATACGGCAGAAAAATACGCAAAAGAATCCAAAAAATATATTACAAGCGGCTTCGCCCCAAAGTGGCACGTTTCTGGAGTGGACTATTTACTAAAAGGGAAACTATTGAGCGATGAATCTGGTGTAAAGATTTATGAAGTAGCAGATTATGTGGATAGAAATGAAGTTGACAGGATCAAGGAACACATGACAAAGGGAGACCTTCTGTTGCATACAAACCATACCACGATGACTCCGAACGGTCTTCTTGAAATGTACAAAAAATACAGACCAGACTGGTATGAACCGTTAATGGCAATTGCTCTGGGAGGTAATGTTGGTAATGAATTTGCAAAGCTACAAAGAGGCACACTTGAAGATATCACCCAACAAGTTCACAGGGTAGGAGGGTCTCTTGTGATTGAGAATCCTTTTGAATGGATCGATTTTGGAACATGGCAGGCAGTCAGCAAATACTATGACGAGAAAGAGGTGTTTCCTCCAAGCGGAGGGACTGTTGAAATTGAAGGCGAATCTAATTTTTTGTGGAGCGAATCAGGAAAGATAATTAGCACAATTGGGATGGAGGATATTGTCGTTATCGAATCGGCAAATGGAATTCTGGTCTCAAAAAAAGAAAATACCGGTAAGGTTGGACAGATTGTGGACAGAATTAACTCTGGCGATCTCTAACTTTCATTAAATTTCGCCCACAAATTTGATACAACCTCTGAAAATCTTTGAAGAAATATTTTTTCGGAGAATCTTTTTGAGTTTTCAGAACACTTAGTTGGACTAAAGTTGCTTTGCTCAAATCTGAGGATGGCTTTATTGAGTCCAGTAAAGTTCTGTGTCTTAAAAAATATGCCTGTTTGTTTTGGAACTACAGTTTCCAATGACCCACCCTTCCCATATGCTATGACTGGAGTTCCACTGGCTTGTGCCTCTAGAGGAACTAGACCAAAGTCTTCAAACTGAGGAAAAATTACAGCTTTTGCGCGACGATAATAACTGATTAGTTCATCATCAGGAATCTTCCCGGTGAAAGATATGTTTTGTTTGGCCAAATTGCGCAACTTGTCAAACTCACTTCCCTCCCCTACTATGATTAATTTTTTACTTAGCTTATTAAAGACTTTTATCGCCAACTCAGTTCTCTTGTATGGCACAAGCCGAGAAACCAGCAAATAATAATCTCTGGCGGAGTTATCTATAAAGTCATCTGTATAAAATTTGTCGTCAATTGGTGGATAAATAATTGTTGAATCTCGACTGTAGTATTTTTTTATTCTATTTTTTACTTCGCTAGATATGGCTATATATTCGTCCGGTCTTGTCGAGATGAGTAAATCAACTGCTCTAAAATAATTGTGGATAAACTCTGGTAACACTCTTAATTTAAAGTCTTTTTTGTATTCTTCTGCTCCACTCCAAAAATATCTGGTTGGGGTAAGACAGTAACAAATATGAAGTTGTTTAGGGCTTGTGATAATTGCTTTTGCGTCCCCGCTTGTAATACTTATCACCACATCAAACCCAGCAAAATCAAGGCTTTCAAATGCTAGAGGAGCTATCGGAGCCAACCACTCATGCTTGGTTCTGAGCCATTGAATCTTATTTAGAAAAGTTGGAATTACCTTTATTGATTTCGCCCATTCCGCCGTGTCCTTGTTGTGAACCAAAGTGAAGAGAGGTGCATCAGGATAAATTTTATGAATTGACTTCACAAGCCTTTCGGCGCCACCAAATTTATTTACACGATCATAGACCAGGGCGACTCTCATTTTTTAAGAACATTCTGATACACTGCGATTGTCTGTTCACTCATTTTCTCCCAGGAGTATTTCCTGGCTTGGAGGTAACCTCTTTCTGACAGACTTTCTCTGAGCTCCGAATCTTTTATTAACTCTTCAAGTCTTGTTACTAATTCATCTACATTATCGGGGGAAAAGTACAATGCAGCGTCTCCATAAACTTCGGGTAGACAGCTTGAATTTGAGGATATTACCGGAAGTCCAACAGACATTGCCTCCAGCCCAGTCAGTCCAAATCCTTCCATCTTGGATGGGTGAACTAGTGCTAGTGCCAAACTATATAGTTTGGAGACATCACAATCATCCACAAACCCCAACAACTTTATCCAATTTGAAATGCCTTTATCGTTGATTTTTTTGTTGGTTCTTTCCCAAAATACCGACCTCGAACAAATCAGCGCAAGTTCTAGATCTACCTCCTTGACCTTGTTGTGTTTTTCGATTGCCTCAATTAGGATGTCTACGTTTTTGTGCGGGTAGACGCTTCCCGTGTAGACAATAAAGGGCTGAGTCAGTCCATATTTTTGGAGTATTTCTTTTTTTTCTGATTGAGCCAGCACCACCTCTTGCAAACTACTATCGACTGCCTCATATGTAACTGTAATTTTTTCTGGATTGGTGTGAAGCTTTTTGATGACATCTTCTTTTACAAACTTCGAAGGAACCAAGACGGCCATGGCTCGCGCAGAAATAAAACTTGTCAAAAGCAAGTAACCAGTTCTTTTTAGGAAGTATAGCAACTGATTATGGGTGGTTGTTGCTGGGCCCACCGAAGCATGTTTGATCAAATCATGTATGGTAAGGATGTATTTTCCGGGGTATAAGAGTGGTGCATTGAAGTGTGGGACATGCAAGAGATCTAGTTTCTCTTTGGCAAACACAAAAGGTAAAATTACCTGCTCTGAAAAGCTATATATCGGTATGTTGCACTCCACAACCTTGATTCTTTTCTTACCCCTAAACTTTTCGGCGTGACGCGAGTTCAAAAACAGAACATATTTGTTTCTTTTGTCCATTTTGATTACTTGTTGGACGAGTTTCATTACATACCTACCCAACCCGGCATGCTCCAGTCCATACAAACGAGCATCAATTCCAATTTTCATTTACTCAGCTTGTGTTTTAATACTCTAGCTCCCCCAATAATTGCCATCCCTGCCAAGACAAACGCCGTGACAAAAAATGGGTACTTCTCCTTGTAGAATTTTTTGTAAAAAATCCTCCACGCATCAGCAGAAGCCCTTGCCACCTTGATTCTGTTTTCTTTTGTTGAAGATGCTGATTTTGCATTCTCTTTACGAAGACCCGAGCTCGCCCCTCTTAAATGTAAGGTGCTTACCTTTGGAAAATAAATTATTTTGTATCCGGCATGATTGATTCTGTAGCAGAGGTCGATGTCTTCTCCGTAGAAGAAATATGTTTCGTCCCACATGCCAATCTGCTTAAACAGTTTAGTTGGCATCATCAAATATGACCCTGCAGCCACAGGAATCTGGTGAATTTTATCTAATTTTTTGTAACCAAGATGATATGAATTAAAGAAGGTAGAATTTGGAAATAATCCAGATAGCCCTGAAAACTTGGAGATAGCGGCCCAAGGTGTTGGGAAACCTCGGTGATTATCGTAGTCTATAGTGCCATCTTTAAGGAGTAGCTTAATAGTTACAGCGCCCACCTTGGGATGAGTCTTAAGGTATTTAAGTGGCTTTACAAGACTGTATCTTTTGACAACTGTATCTGAATTCAAAAATAACAAATAACTAGCATCAGCAACTTCGACCCCCACGTTGTTTCCTTTTGCAAAGCCTAGATTTTTCCCTGCTTCTATAAGTACGGTCTTGGGGTATTTACTCTTCAGCATCTCAACACTATCATCCTTGGAACCATTATCAACCACCACCACTTGTAATCCCCCAGCAGGGGCGTCAGCCCGATAGACAGAAGCCAAACAGTCGTCCAGTAGTTGCCTGGTGTTGTAATTGACAATAATAACAGCCAACTCGAATTTATTTTTCTTCATTTTTGCCTAATTTGTTATATAAAGTATCCAAACTCCCAGCAATCGTTCTCCAATCAAAATTATCCTCTACATGCTTGCGGGTTGCGAGAGCGAGTCTCTTAGCGAGATTTGGTGATTTTATCACTTTGACGATTAATTCAGATATCTTCATGGGGGTATTACCAATCAGAACATGTACCTTATCTTTCACTTTTAGGCCTTCTACTCCGACTTTTGTAGAAATAATTGGTACCTGGCTAGCCATGGCGGCCAAATTTTTGAGTCTTGTCCCTCCCGGTCCTTTTATAGTAGAGGCAAATACTGATGCATCGTGCCAAGCATCGACTAGGGTCTGTATGTCGTCCTCTGGAATTGATTTTATGAGAATATCCTTGTCTTTAATATCAGTGATATTTTGAGGGATATGCTGTCCTATAATCCAGAGTTTGACGTTTTTGATGCGTTTTCTGACCAGTGGGAAGACATCTCTTATCAAGACATTTGCGGCCTCAACGTTTTGCAACCATTTAAAGTTACTGACGAACAAGATGGATTTTTCTGGCGTGTTCCAATCAGTCTTTTTTCTGAATAAATCCAAATTGACGCCATTTGGAACTATTTCTACATTTAGGTCAGGTTCCAATTTAAGCATCTCTTTTTTGTCGGCCTCTGAAACTGCGATAACTTGAGTAGCCTTTCGCCAATAAAACCTCTCTGAATATTTCATTTTCTCAACATCTATTTGAAGCAGTGGCTTGAGAAACCAAGGCGCTGTTTCGTTGGTGTAGTGCTGATAAACCAAGTACTCAATTGTTTGGTCTACCAAAATAATTGGCAAAGTTGTCTTGGGTATACTTGGCATAACATAGAATGTTTCAGCGTGGACCAAGTCGTAATCTCCCGTTTCAAGTTCCTTGGTAACAGCCTCCTTTACACCTGGAGCAAAATTTCTAACAATCAAAAATGGGTCCAGTGAGAATCCCGTTTTTAATATGTTCTTCAAAGTCCATGGTGTGGCACTTCTCTTGAATGTCAGTACTTTTTTGCAATATTTTCGGAGCGGCTCAATGTTTTTGTTTTCTTTGTCATCTTTTATGAGCGAGACTAGAGTTATTTCGTGCTTTTTGCACAAAGTTTTTAGCAAATTCAGGGTCCTTATTTGTCCACCAGAAGAATCCGGAAATGGCAGATATGGCGTGAGCATCAAAATCTTCATTTAGCCTTTTCTGTAAGCTTGATGATTAGGAATTTGTCGTTTTTCTCTACTAGTGTGTATTTCTTTTCTAGCATGCGAGCCTCGTCGTCGTAGCTTGTGGAGACATAGTAAGTTGCCCCCTTGAGAACCTTGTCTTCGATATCGTAACCAAGAGGCCAGCCTGAGCGATGCGTTTGATATAAAAATGCTGTGTCACCGTTGTAGGGGGCTATTACCTTTGCGTCTTTGGGGACAAGTCGATCAACAGCCATACCAGCTTCAACGATTGGCCAATTGTTGATTTGATAATAACCTTTGATCTCATACCAAGAAATTGAAATCATTGTGACAAAAATAATTGCGGTCATTATTATGGTCAGCAAGCGTGAATAAGTTGCCTGAGAGAGACTCAAGACCAAACCGGCACCTTTCGCAAGTAAAAAACAGACAAAGGGCATTATCATTGCTTGGTAGTAATCATGTTGAACGTTGCCGCCTGCGATGACAGAAATATAAATAACAATGCCAATTGCCCAGAGCCAATAGGCAACCCCCTCTCTCTTTGGTTTCGCAATCAAACCAAGCATCAAAAATCCAGTTCCATAAATTCCCAAAATTAATTTTCCGATGCGCTCACCAAATAACCAGCGGAACCATGCCGGACGAAAGCGAATACCTTTGGAATTAAGCAACCAATCAGAAGCCGGTATTCCTTCTGGAAATTGCGTTATGTGGTTTCTCCACCACGCAAAAGGAGCCAACGAGACAACACCATATCCAAGCATATCAAAAATATTTAGCTGACCTTGAGCCCACGATCTAAATAGAATCGCAGCATGAGGGAGTGCAAAGAAAACAGCATAAGGCTTCGTCAAAATTGATACTGAAAACAAGACAGAACTAGCTAAGAGGTAGATTCTTTTTTGAGGTCCTTTGCTTTCGGCCATCAGCAGAATAAACCAATATGATGCCAGAATAGCCGCTATCATTAACGGTTCGGGCAAGATTACCCGAGAATAATAAATGTTGAATGGCAGGACCGCCATGAACAATGAAGCCAGCCAGCCAACAAAGAATCCTGATAACTTTTTCCCTATTAGGTATACAAAGAAAATTGAAACCAGCGAGAGAATAACCGAGGTGAGTCTACCAGCCACATCAAGTCCCAGGCCAGGGTAAATCTTGTAAACACCATAATGAAGCAGGTTGTAGATTGGGAATTCCACCATGCGGTAACCATTTGGGTTATCTTTCCCGGACTGGATGTTGGAATTATCGTGATATGTAGGAACAAGCATGTTTACGCCTATTTCGACGAAGTTTCTTGTTACAGAAGCCGTGTCAGCTTGACGGAAAGAATGCCAATCGGCGACAGGATTATCAATTTTGTAAAGCCTAACAACCAAAGCGATGACAAGGACAATGGCAACGAGTATTTTTTTGATCATGTTGATTTTGTGCTAAGTGCTAATCCCATAAATGCCCAGAACAATATGGCTATTTTACTCGATTCAAAGACATCAATAAATGCAGCCGTAGTAAGGAACGCGATAAACACTCCCAGAGCAGAAACGACAATTAATTTATCTAGTCCCTTATTTTTTTGAATTAAAGAAATCAACGATCTAAATAAATACAAAAGCAATGCCATGAAGGTCAAAAGCCCAAATAGGCCTACTTCACCCAGAGTTCGCAAATAATCGTTGTCGGTCGCCAAAGTGATTGATGAATACCCAGTCCCAAAAATCGGATTTTTGTAAAATGCTCTCATGGCACGTGGCCATTCTACGTTGAGTCTAATGTTTGTAGAAATATCTTGTGGTGCTGGTTGGGGCGAAACAGAAACTGCGGAAGGGGTTGCAACTACAGGAAGAGACTCTACTTGAGAGGCGGCATAAACTGGTGTGGAGATTGTCATCGATGTTTTTTGAATTATTAGCTTGAAGATACTTTCAAAGCGGTCGATGTAACCAGGGGAAGTAGCAATGAAAACAAACACTAAAGATACCAAAAGTACTCCCAACATATACCGACGGTAAAGAAAGGTCACAGTGCAAATCGCAAAGATCAAACTTGGTAAACCGATACGAGAACCAGCTTGCATAAACAACCAAAGAAAGGCAGAAAATAAAATTATGAAGGGCGCTCTTTTGATCCAACTACTAATAGACGCAGAAATGGCGGCGACAAAAGTCATCATCATTGTAAGATAAACAGCGAGATCATAATGCCCTGCAAAAGTACTGGAGAGCATTACCCCAGGCCTGAGTGTAAGAGCGATTCCCTTGCTTGATTCTGCGTTCATCGTGGATATGACTGGTGCTTCTAAATAGATTTGAGCCAATCCATAAAGAAAGACTCCAATTGCAGGAATTATGGCGAGCTCTAGGAAGTATTTCCGAGTTGGAAGATCCTTGGCAGCCCAATAGACCAAAAAGAAAACGGACATATACTCAATCCTTCGGAAGAAATGCAACAAAACGATTAGTGGTTGAACATTTTTGGTTATCAAAATTGCTGACAAACAAGATACAAAAGCGACAGCAAAAAATGCAATGAACAAGAATGTGATTTTGGGGAAAACGATCTTTTTTTGGATAATCAATCGCAAAATGAATATTCCCCAAACTAGAGAAATCAAAAAATCTTCAGCTCTAATGGCGACATATGTGAATGGCACTGTAAAGAGCGGGAACTTGGGATAGAGTGGTATAAAAATTAATACCGCCGCTACAGTAAATTTATAGAGCGAGTCTAATAGCTTTGACATAGGCGCGACGAGATTTTTCATCTCCTTTGATTATCCCAAATATTAACAACCTAAGCAACGAACCAGAAATGAACGCAAATTTGATAAATGGAAGTTGCCAGCCCGGCATGTGCTTCTTCCAAAAATAAATCATGTTTTGGACTTCACTGCTCAGGGCCAGTACGGACCCACTTGAAGCGCCTCCAAGGTGGATTATGGCCGGCTTATTTTGAAATAGAGCTGTATATCCAAGTTTTTCTATTCTATACGATAACTCCATTTCCTCAGTGTACATAAAAATATTTTTATCAAAACCGCCGACTTCTTCAAAAATTTTCTTGGGAATAATCATAAATGCCCCAGTTACCCAATCCATTTTTTGATCTTTGTCGTACTGGCTTTTCTGGGGATGAAAGGAAGGAATCAGATTACCAACCAGCGGCAGATCATCAATAAAGAACTGCCACGCAAAAACATTAAAAAACGTAGGAAAATGACCCCCAGATTGTTGTACACTGCGATCCGCATTTAGCAAACGACAGGAATAAACACCCACCTTTGGATGCTTCCTGATATTCTCTACCGAAACCTTGAGGGCATCGTCAAAAATAATAGTATCAGAGTTTAAAAACAACAAATATTCTCCTTTTGCTGAAGCAACACCTAGATTATTAGCCCTTCCAAACCCCAAATTTTCTTTTGCATCAATCAAAGTTACCTGCTTGTGAGTTTTGGAATAGCTTGCAATCGCTTCCAAGGAGCCATCTTTGGATCCGTTTTCGACAATTATTATTTCGTAATTAAGATCTTTGGTATGTTTAATTATTGAATCCAGACAATCCAAAATTATCGTTTTGGTGTTATATGAGGGGATAATAATCGACAGGTCTGTTTTAGACATTTTTGGATAGAGACTTCTTGATAGAAAAATAAACTATATACGCCGCTGGTAAGGTTAAGGTCCATACCAATAATCGTGCCCAAACGGGCGAATGTGTCTGAGTCAAAGTAATTTTGGCGTTGTAGGCAATCCCATGAAGTGATATCTCCGGGATGTCTTTTGCAAGTAATACTTTTGCGTAAATGGGTGACTTTTTCGGCTCCCAGCCATTAACAAATATTGATTCTCGAAATGGATAAACAATCTCTTCTAAATAGTAGCTCTGGAGTTGATCGCGCACTAGTGTTTGAGCTTCCTCTGGCCGATAATTGAGTCGATATGTTGGCAAGGTGAGGCCTAGAAATTTGATCACATACTGCCCCTGGATATCCGCCAGGACAGTGGCACGATCTTCGTTTGTATAAAATCCTTTTTGGTGCGGGTTTTGCCAGGTGTCTCCTGGCTCGTCAGAACGGGCACCACCAGCAACATCTGGGTAAATTGGTGAAGGTAAAGTCAAATAAATAAAACCAATAAGGTAGATTGCAAAAACTGTGAGCAGATTTTTTTTCATTTTATTGAAAAAGCTTAGCCCTTCCTAATTTATATTTAAAATCTTTGAGCTGTCTTTCGCCTATTACTTTGGCAGGGACACCACCAACTATTGCCAAGGTGGGAACGTCTTTAGTGACCACTGCCCCTCCCGCAACCACAGCGCCATTGCCAATACTAACTCCCGGCATAATTATTACTCGTGGCCCGATGAAACAATAATCACCGATCGAAACAGGCTCCTCGGTGGCTTTGAAAGTTGGATCTGACAAATCGTGTTCAGAGTTATAAATCATGACTTGAGATGCAATATCTGTGTGCTTACCAATGGTTATTGGTGACCTACCGTCAAAAAAAGCATGATCTCCAACGATAGTCCCCTCTCCTATCTTGATTTTGGCGGGGTTGTAAAACCGAGCGCCCATATGGATAGCGGACTTTTTGCCCATCTTGATCCCTGATAAATAATAAAAAAAGTTTCTGACAGAATGAAAAGGTATATATCCCACCAACCAAAGCAAATAAAGTTCTAGATCCAGGAAGTAGCTAAAAAATCTATTAGTCACTTTGGACAAGCCAGCAGATAACGATAGCTTGTTATCATCTTTATCCACAAAATAGATTCCCCTCATGGTTATATTTAGATTTAAAAATTTCATATTTTCCTTAATATATTTAAAAGTTTTTGTGCAGACAAATCCCAATCGAAACGCTTAGCATTTTCCTTCCCCGCCTTAATCATTTTAATCCTTTCTGACAGTGGCATAGAAAGAACTTTTTCTAGTGCCAACTTGATACTTTCAACAGATTCAGGATCCTCGATATATATTCCTGACTCGGCCACTACTTCTGGTAGAGAACTGACTCTAGAGACCACTACGGGCGTGCCTACGGCTTGAGCTTCTATCACTGGGATACCGAAACCCTCATAAAGACTAGGAAGCACAAACGCGCGGCTGGCTTTGATAAGTGCCGGCAGATCATCATTTTGAGCAAAGCCTGTAAAGATTACCCTATCAGCAATTCCAAGTTTCTGGGCTTGTTCCAAAATCTGATCGTACATCCATCCCTTTTTACCCGAGATAACTAATTTCAACCTAGACTGTTTTAACTCCGAAAACCCCTCAATCAGTTTGGAAATGTTTTTCCTTGGTTGAAGTGTCCCCCAATACAGAAGAAAGCTGCCAGTAATGCCATATTTCTTCTTCACTGATAGCTGTTTGGTTTTGGGGACTTTGCCATGATAGTTTTCTTTGTCAATAGCTGGATATACAACTTCGATTTTTTTGGGGTCGGTGCCATATAGTTTGACTATTTCGTTTTTGGAAAATTCAGAGATAGTTATGACCTTGCTCGCCTTTTTAACTGAGATTGGCGTCCATCTTTTGAGTTGGTTGATGTCGTAACTAGTAAAGTATTCCGTGCCAAATCTTTCAAACGACATGTCCATCAAGTAGATTGCACTTTTGGTAAAAGATATGATCGGCGCGTAGTGGCTAGGAGAAAAAAGAATATCTACCTTCGGCCTACCAAAAAGTATTCTTTTGGTAAGGCTAGTTAGTACCCATGCTTTTTTGGATCCAAAAACTTCATAGATTAGCTTGTCAGATGCTGGAGGCATGTCAGGAAGAGGTCTGTCTTTGCTGAAAGCTATGATTTTGTCTTCCGGTCCGAGCTGCTTTACCAAATGGACAAAAATATTGTAGGCAACCTGATTCACACCCACACGTTGGGGAATGTTTGCTTCGTTGATGTCGAATCCTATTGTCATGTATTAATTATTTATGAGACAACACATCTTGATAAACTCTATAAGTTTCTTCTGCTGCCTTTTTCCAGGTGAATTTTGTGGCTTGCAAGAGACTTTTTTCACGAAGGACTGACCTGTTTTCGATAGCCTCTATTATACCAGCGGCAATTGAGTCCACGCTCAGAGGGTCAAAAAGAACACCGGCATCGCCAACTACTTCTGGCAGGCTGGAATTGTTAGAAACAGCCACGGCCGCACCACAGGCCATAGCCTGCAAAGGTGAAAGACCAAACCCTTCGTAGAGGCTGGGCAAGACAAAGGCCAAACAGCCTGAATACAGTGCTGGCAAATCAGAATAAGGAATATATCCAGACATTATGACTCCATCAACTGGTGTAAGTTTTTCGCCCCAACCAGTCTTGCCGCTGATAACTAATTTCAAATTGGGGTAGGTTTTTTTGACTATCTGATAGGCACTAATCAATGCCTGCTGATTTTTCCTGGGTTCCAATGTAGAAAGTGTAAAGATGTATTCATCACCTGTTTTGTATCTGCGTTGCACAATTTCTTGAATCTCCAAGGGTTGGGGCGTGTTTCTTTCTTCGACTCCCTCTGGAATCACAACAATTTTGTCGGCGGGAACCCGCAGGATGGAAATCAAATCTTGTTTGGTTGCGTTACTGACAGCAATTATTTTGTCTGATTCTCGAATTACCCAAGCGAGTCTTTTTTTGTGGGTGAGTTTAATTGAGTCGGCTGTTGTCTGAGGGTATTTAAATGGGACTAAGTCGTGCACCGTAGTGACTTTGGGGTACTTTGAAGGTGGCTCAGTCCAGTCAGAAGTATGAACTAGATCAACTGGCCCAACGAACTTTTCGATGGGCAAAATATGGAGTGAGTTCCAAATAAAATCCATTAGGCTAGGAGGGAAGGGAAAAATTTTGGGAGTGCCTTTAAGTTTTTTCGCAATTACATCTAGCTCCTTCCTTCTGCGTAGCGAACCTCCAAACAGAATAAATTCGTCGTCTGGAAAAAGTTTTATTAGATTTTTGGCTATCTCGATTGTGTAAACAGAAACGCCTGTTCCATAAATCGACTGCGAAATATCAATTGCTATTTTCATTGTTTTTGAAACTCGTACACGTGTCCCAAGTTATTAAAATTATATACGGCAACTTGTTTGAGCTGCATCCCTTGAACCACTTTTAAAGCCATTCTTTTACTATCTGTTAAATCGGCGAGATAGTCCATCACCAAAACTGAGTTGTGGTCTTTGAGTCCTGCTACGACACTTTCCTCTAGATCGTCTTTGATTTTGTAACCATTATCTAGCGCGGAAATGTAAAAACTTACCGGTGCGTAATGATGAAGAGGTGCAAAAGGAGCAGGAAAGTCGATGACAACAATGGCGTTTTTTGATATTGCGAGCTCGGAAAAACTACGCCAATCTTCGCGATGAAATTGTTTGTTCTTCCAGAAAAATGCGTTAAAAAAGATTGCGCTTATACAAATAAACACAAAAACTATTTTTGCGATTTTCTTATGGTGAATGTTCTCAATACCGCTTGCGACGAGAATTTGAAAGAATGGCAACAGATGAATGAATCGCCAGTATCCCAAGATTGGGGTTTTGAGACTGATGATTGCTCCGAGCGTGAGCGGGACAAAGAAAGCAGCTAAAACTGGACGGGCAATCTTCTTTCTGGCAGCTAGACCGATCATTGACACAAATACCATAGTCATAATGGCACCTACGACAAAATATAGCTTTTGCGGCTGGAGAGAAATTCGACCCATGATAAATTTAATCGGTATTAAGAGCAAAGACTTTAGTGTAAGTGACCCAGAAAGTGTTTGCCATCCTGGCAAAACATTTTTGAGATAACTACCGTTATCTAGTTGAATCAAAAAAGTCGGTAGCCACGGTACGAAGATTATTGCCACGGACAGAAATGAGTAGAAATGTCTTTTGCTCCACTGTCTACTAATACTCAAATAAATTATCTGAGAAATTATATTTAGGGCTACCCCGTAAAAGGTAAAGAGCGAGACAGAATTAAGTATTGCAAGTAATAGGTGTCGATTTTTGATTAGAGCATGCCAAGACAAGACAGCCAGTAGTGTGGCGAGTGAGTACATGCGAAGCTCCTGGGAATAGTAAATATGGAGTGGGTTAATGGCAAGAAAAAGCGCTGAGATGGTAGGCGCAAGCGATTTTTTCCCAAAAATTAGTTGAGCCAGAAAAAATGTTGCAGGGACAGTCAAGGCTCCGATAATCACAAAGGGCAATCTAATTAGCCATTCAGAATTCCCGGCTACAGGTAGCCAAAATTTGAGTAATATATAAAAAAGTGGTGGATGAAAATCAGCCTTGATTGCCTCAAAAAGTTGAGGTAAAGACATTTTTGCAAACATAAGGGAAGCTCCCTCGTCTAGCCAAAAACTTTGAGTGGCATATAGCAATCTCAACAGGAGTGCCAAAAGCGTCAAAAATATTAAATACATCTTATTTACTTTTAGTATATGACTTTATTGAGAAGGTGATGTAATAAACCGCCTGTAAATAACTTAAAAATAACCCTCTATAACCATCTAGGAATCCAAGCTTGTAAAAATAACGCTTACAAAAATCATAGGCAAAACACCATGTTGGAAATTTTTTCCCTTGCTTTACAGCCAAATCGGAAAATTTATTAATCTTATCTATATATTCGAATACAGTTTCGTAATTTTTGTGTCGTAAAACATTTTTTAGCCTGCCAATTCTTTTGTTAGTTTTGAATTCTTCATGGACTGTGCCCACCCACTTGCCAACCCCCTTCTTGTAAAGCCAGATATGGCAGTCATCTTTGGGGCCCCAATCGGTGTAATGAATGTATTTCCCCCAAATTTTATTCAAACGCCCAATAAAGTATGCATCAAACCTATCAGACTTTATTGCTGACTTAATTTCTCTGGATAAATCAGGACTGACGGTGACATCGGCTTCTATGGACAGTATCCAGTCACCGCGACTGATCTTGTCTCCAAAGTTTCTTGTGTCAGAGAATGAAGAAAATTTATGATGGGAAACTTTTGCCCCAAATTTTTCGGCATTCTGCACAGTTGCGTCCGTCGACCCAGAATCAATCACAATAATATCGGAAGTTAGTTTGCGTAAAGATAGCAATGTGTCCGGGAGATCTTGCTCCTCGTTTAAGGTCGGGATTACCACTGTCAGGTTGGCAGTTTCCATACGCCAATTATATTCAAGCATCATAATTAAGCAAGCAAAGCGAACGGATTATGAGCGAATAAAAGAGGAAGCGCAGGAGCAAGATATCAATAATGAATATTATTGATAGGGTGACGAGCAAGCTCTTATAACAATCACAGAAGCAACGTAATTAAGCAACGCGAATTACGTGCGGCTATCTGAATATAGTAATATAGGTTTATGAATAAATATCTTGTAATTGGTGGCGCCGGATATATCGGAGGTGTTTGTGTGGAAAAACTACTGGAAAATGGTGACGAAGTAGTAATTCTCGACAACTTGAAAACAGGTCACAAAGAAAATGTTCACCCAGATGCAGTATTTTATGTAGGAGACAAGGGTGACTCGTTATTAATGGAAAAGATTTTTAGCGAGCACTCAATTGATACTGTCTTTGATTTTGCTGGTCTAATTCAGGTAGGAGAATCTGTTAAATTTCCGGGAAAGTACTTTGAAAATAATTTCTGTCAAGGGATTTCGTTACTTGAGAGCATGGTAAAGGCAGGAGTGAACAAAATAATTTTTTCTTCAACAGCGGCAGTTTTTGGAAACCCAAAGGTGATTCCAATTGCGGAAGAATCAGAGAAATCGCCCATAAACCCATATGGAGAATCAAAATATTTTTTTGAAAAGGCAATCATGCGCTATGCTGATGCTTACGGACTGCGTTATACAATCTTCCGATATTTCAACGCTTGCGGTGCTACCAAACTTAGTAAGGAGAGTCACATCAACGAAAGCCATCTGATCCCTTTAGTTTTTCAGACGGTAAACGGGGTCCGAGAAAAAGTTACCGTCTTTGGTACTGATTATGAAACACCTGATGGTAGCTGCATTCGAGACTATGTCCATGTTGAAGACTTGGTTTCGGCCCACTTACTTGCGGCAAAGCATATGGATATTTCTCCAAGAAATGAATTTAATCTTGGAAATGGAAACGGATACTCAGTAACAGAAGTTATCGCCGCAGTAGAAAAAGTTACAGGTAAGAAAGTACCTCATGATTTTGGACCTCGCAGAGAGGGAGATCCGGCTTTTTTGGTGGCTTCTTCAGAGAAGGCAAAAACTATCTTGGGGTGGACACCGAAATATCCCAAAATAGAGGATATAATCGCATCTGCATGGGAAGCTGAATTAAACCCTCCTCAAAATAAACAATAGCAATTCACTGATGAAAAAGGACAGAAAAGTATTGACGATTATCGTGCCTGTATACAATGAGGCCAACTTTGTCAAAAAGGCAATCGCAAAAGTTTTGGCGGTTGATTTGGGTGATATATATAAGGAACTGATTGTGGTAAACGATGGGTCAAGAGACAAAACAAAACAGATTATAAATAAAATCGCCAGGAACAATTCTACTAAGCATAGCAAAATCAAGATCGTAAATTTTAAAAGAAATCACGGCAAGGGGGCTGCAATTCGTAAGGGTTTGCAAAAAGTCACTGGTGACTTCGTGGTTATTCAGGACGCCGATTTGGAATATGATCCTAGAGATATTCCCTTATTATTGAAACCGATTACAGATGGCGATGCTGATGTCGTTTATGGTTCTAGATTTATGGGGGATAGACCTCATCGTGTGCTGTATTTCTGGCATATGGTTGGCAACAATATCCTGACACTTCTCTCCAACATGTTTACAAACATTAATCTGACAGACATGGAAACTGGATACAAGATGTTTACCGCAAAGGTGGCCAAAAAACTGAACCTTCAAGAAAATAGGTTTGGAATGGAGCCAGAATTTACTGCGAAAGTCGCTCAAATGAAATGCCGCATCTTTGAGGTAGGTATTTCTTATCACGGCCGCAATTATGATCAGGGCAAAAAAATTGGCTGGAGAGATGGCGTCTGGGCGCTCTGGTGTGTTGTAAGGTACAACCTGTTTAACTAGGTCAATTCTTTTGAGCGATTAGGACAAGGCTCTGGCCTAGAGGTGGATGAATAAATTTTTCAAGATACAGAAAAGGGACAATCACCAAATCAACGAACTTGGAAAAGATGAAATCCATTTTTGACTGCCTTCCTGCATTTGTAATTTTGTTTTTCAGCAGTCTCCCTCTCCCCCACCACAGGAAATAGCCGGGGAAATTGGCGTAGTAACATGTGATGATTTTGAACTTGGCTTGCTCCGTCATCGATATTAATTCTTCTTTGGTATATCGTCTGTAATGGCCCATATCGACATCTAGCCCTCCATATATCTCTGGTCTAGCGGGGACGAAGAGAAGCAAGCGTCCACCTTTTTTAAGCAGTGAATATGAATTTAAAATTGCAGACTGGTCGTCTTTGATATGCTCAAAAACATTTGAAGAAAAAACTGTATCAAATCTACCCGCCAGACTTTTGGGGATACTTTTTTCTATATCTAGTTTGATGACAATTTTCAAGAAATTTTTCTTAAGATAGGCAAAATAGTCATCTCGAATATCCGAAAGAGTGACATTTGACTTTGTCGGCATCAGCAAAGAAAGACCTCCGAGGCCAGAGCCGACTTCAATAACTTCTTTGCCAAAATATCTAGCAAATAGGGACATCATCCAACGGTTGTAATGTGGCAGGTCCGTAGCCGTTTCCAAGATGTGATGACTATCCTCTGTCCAAAATTTTGTTTCCATTGATGAATGATTTTAACTTTAAACCGGAAATAATGAATACTAGGGTGTTGGCCACTCCCAAGGCAATCACTGGGGCAAAGTAAGTGTAACGGGGTATCAAGGCAATATCGAGAGCAATGATCAAAGTAACTTGCAAGCCAACGATAAAGGCATAAAAATCCGGTCGATTGTAAGTATAGATAATGGCTGGAGTGGTAACAAGTGAAAACAAGAAAGGTATCATGGCAACAGTCATCCCCTGAAACACCGGGACTGCTTCTAGGTATTCAGGTCCATAAACCAAACCAATAATCGGTGCTGCCAAGATGACACATGTCAGCATCAAAACAGAAATTCCAGAAATGAAGAGCATTAATTTTTTGACATACGAAACAACTTTTTCTTTTGTATCAAACGCAGAAAAACGGGAATTAACGACGGAACCTAACCCAGAAACCATCAAGGCGAAAAGCAGTGTGACTCTACTGGCCGCTGAGAAAATTCCCGTTGCATAGCTGGTAGCAAGTAAATTGAGCAAGACTATGTCAATTCTGGAAATAAAGACACTAAATAGCCTAGATACAGCAATCCACTTGGAAAACTTGATTATCTCTTGATATATATTTCTAGAAATTGTCAATTTGATTCTCATGAGTTCAGAACCAAATGTGATCAACAATGCCAAAAATGTTGAGAGTACGTTTGCAGCAATCGCAGTCCCGATGGTTAGCCTGTTTAGCTTAAAAATTGCGAATACGATGGCGATCTTAATCCCGGAATCTACCACCTGACTGGCAGAATATGACCAGAATTTTCTTTCGGCAGTAAAAACACCTTGAGCAAAACCAATAAATAAATAATTGACCGCTAATGCCCCAGCAAGTAATAAATCTGTAGAAAGTGATCCAGGGATAACAAATTTATTAAAAATAGAAACAAATAAAAAGAATGCAATTGCGACAACGATAATTATTGATTGGAGCCAGAAGGAAGTGTTAATTACAGCTGACCGAGGGTGAATTTTTTTGGGCAACATGTTGATGATGGCTGCCGTAATTCCCAAGTCACCCAAACTATAAACAATCGTAGCCAAAGCAGAGATGGCTGAATAAACTCCAAAAGAATTTGGTCCCAGAACTCTAGCCAGAATGACTGTATAGATGAAGCCAATGACTGCTGTCGCACCAAGTCCAATCCCAATTACCAAGGTGTCTTTTATGGTTTGAGATTTCAAAAGTGACAAGATCTTTTGCACAGTTTATCTTACCAGCTTAAGTTGAGTAACTATTTATGTCGATACCAGTCGAGTAAGTCCATAAGAGTTTTTTCGGTAGAGATTTCTTGCTTCCAGCCCAACTCGCGAGTAATTTTGGCGTGACTAGCAGAAATATCGGAGACATCTGCTGGCCTAGCTCGATTGGGATCAATTCGGTGTTCGATCTTCACAATTGATTGATCTATCAAGGTATTTACCAAGTACGAAAGCGCTACACTTTTATCGGCACAGATAATATACCGCTCGCCAGTTTTGCCCAGTTCTAGTAACAGTCTATATGCTCTGGCAACGTCACGAACGTCTGAGAAATTTCGCTTGTGAGAGATGTTTCCTGTTATTAGAATAGGGTCTTTTAGACCTCTCTCTATTTCCACGATTTGGGCAGCAACATCTGTCGTTATAAACCCCAGAGACTGACCGGGTCCAGTGTGATTAAAGGGGATGGCAGATACAATGTCAAAATTATATTTTTGTATATAATCCTGAGCCAATTTCCAAGCTAGCATCTTGGTTTCTCCATATGGGTTCACTGGGGCGAGAGGTGTCTCCTCAGTGACTTCGACCCCAGCGGGGACAACACCAAATTCTTCTGATGAACCAATGATTACGATCTTTGGGCGGTAGTCTGGAATTGTTCTAACTGCCTCAAAGACATTACGTGTCCCCTCCAAATTTATTTTGTAAGCTAACTCTGGATTCTTGATTGCGTCGCTAGGCTTAACTAAAGCTGCCAGATGAACTATGGCTGCAGGTCTACGATCGGAGATGAGTCGCTTGATTTTTTCTGGATCGGTAATGTCACACTGAAAAATATTATCCTTTTCTCCATCTGGGAGTTCAGCCAAAGAAGTTCCTGAAGTAATATATCCGTGGTCTTTGAGCTCTTTATCCAGTTTTGTCCCGACGAACCCTTCTCGTCCCGTAATAAATATTTCAGTATTCATGACCCCTATTTTACATTATGAGATTTTAGCCACTCCAAGTCGGCATCGACCATAATCTCCATCAGCTCTTTCATATATACCTTTGGCTCCCAACCTAGTTCTTTCTTTGCCAGTGAGTAGTCCCCTTTCATGTCTGTAATTTCGGTGGGTCTAAGTAATTTGGTGTCAGAGATCACATGATCTTCCCAGTTCAGCCCGACGTGATCAAATGCAGCCTTACAAGCATCCTTGATGGAATAATTGGTGTCGGTGCCAATCACATAATCTTTGGGATTGCCCTGTTGCAACATCAACCACATGGCTTCGACATAGTCTTTTGAATATCCCCAATCGCGGGTGGCATTTAGATCCCCAAAGTGAATTTGGCCTTTGCTATCTACAAGTGGTTCTCCGATTTCATTGACGGGTGGGTTCTTAATACCCAATTTGATACATGCTACTCCCATGGAAATTTTTCGTGTGACGAAATGCAATGATCTTCTGGGTGATTCGTGATTGAATAAAATGCCCGCACAAACAAACATGCCATAAGATTTACGATAACAATCAACCATCATGTGGGCGTACGCTTTGGCGATACCGTATGGATTGTTAGCAAAAATTGGAGTGGTCTCGTTTGCTCTATCAACTCCTTCAACCCCGCCCAAAATTTCGCGAGAAGTTGCCTGATATATTTTTGCTTTGGGACAGAAATTCCTGACTGCCTCGAACACACGAACTGGTCCTAGTGCGGTTACCTCTCCTGTGTAATAGGGGTGTGTCCAAGCATCGCCTGGCACAGATTGTGAGGCGATATTATAAACCTCATTGGGCTGATACTTGGAGATTATTCGGTTCAAAGATTCTTGATCGATGAGGTCTGCTGCCTCGAGGATTATTTTCCCTTTGAGATGTTCAATGTTTTCGTGGACCATGGCAGTAGACCTTCGAAGTGTCCCTACCACTCTGTAGCCTTTCTCGAGCAGAAGCTCAGCCAGATAAGAACCATCCTGAGACGTAACACCTATGATTACAGCTGTCTTTTTGTCTGTCATATTTTTTTATTGTACAGGACAAAAGATACCAACTAATCTTCTGGGAAATTGTATTTTCTGTTTGCTTTCTCGATCTCTCTAACGTGCGAATGCTTGTAGTGCAAAGCAAAATATTTGGCAAAGACCAAGAAGTGATAAAAAGCATATGTACTTGCTGCGATGTAGCCATGAATGCCCTCTTTGTACATCTTCCATACAAAAAACTTGTACATAAATTCTTTAAACGGGGCCAACAATAGATTGAAAACGAAATAAGAATTCGGCCGCTTTTTGTTTTTTGAGAAAAGAATTTTGGCTTCCCGAGCAGAATAAAGATCTATTTTCTTGACAAAATCTTCTAGGTTAGGATGACTGTTATGGATCAAATATCCGTGAAGGGTCTCTATGTCTGAATTTGATTTGAGATAAATCGTACGAATCAGGGGGATCTGGAGTAGAATTTTTGCACACCTACTCGGCGTTATCCGACTTATTTGAATTCCAAAACCTTCTGCTGTTTTTCCGGTTTGATAGGAGAACTTGTCTTTTTGAAATAGACGGACAAATGGTTTGTTTTTTTGATCGCATTTGTCAAAATATTTACCAAACTCGTAATTAATAAAGCTAGTTTGGAATATTGTTGCTTTACTCTTTTCCTCTCCCAAAACTACTTTGGAAATACTAGCTTTGAGACTCTCATCCATTCGTTCGTCGGCATCCAAAATTAAAATCCACTGGTTTTTGGCGGCGGCAGCTCCTATGTTTTTATTGTTAAAAACTATTCCTTGTGATTCTCCTTTATCAAAAATTACCTTGCACCCATATCGCTTCGCAATCTCAGCTCCGTTATCTGTGTTGTGATAATCAATAACGATAATGATTTCCTGAGCGAAGTTGGTGACGTGATTTAAGAAACTGGGAAGGTTTTTTGATTCATTCAGAACAGCGGTGACGATGGTTAGAGGAAGTTTAGATTTTGACATCTACTAATATTTTACTCGCTCATAGTTGTTATATGTGCGCTTGTAGAGAATCTCAGCACTAATTGTGGCCGGATTGAATGTTTTAAATTCATCTGCAAAATATTTTTGATATTCAAAGAGGACGAACCGTCCGGTAGAAAAGAGTCTGTGTGACTTGGGACAGCGCTCAAATCCCTTACTAAAGGCGTCACCATTATCACAAAGAGCGACTCGTGCACCTGCTTCAGAGATTAGGTTTGAACGCTGAAGGAGATATTGCAGTGAATATGCGTTTTCATAGGAATCAGAAAGGATAAAAAGATTAACCGGTTTGCCAATGTTGTTTTTTACAAATTTGAACATACTAATTGTTGCCTTTGAGTGGGTAGAGGTACTATAGACACGCCCATAAGACCATAGGCCAGAAATGGCGATGATAAAAAATACTGAGGTAAATATTGCCTGCTTCTTGAATAAAGACACCAAAGAAACGGCAAATGAAAAAAGATAAATAACAAAAAAGTTAGTGAAGATGAGATATTCGGAAGAGCGGGGGCCTTTGTAATTTCTCAGAGAAAATATTTCTAGGATGAAGATGAACAGAACGAGGATGGAAATTTTGTCAATTTTCCTTTTCCAAATTGCAAAGGCAAGTGTGAGCCCTACCAAAACGGTTACATATATTCCCAAAAAAGAGTTCCCCCAAAGAACTTCTCCGAATCTGTTCGGCCAAAAGATTGTGATGTCTGTAAGCCACCTGACTGGAGTATAAAAGCGATACTGACCAAAGGTCGCATAATCTATCAGACTCTTGGTCCATGCCAGATTGTGTTGGGCTTCAAAGCCAATTAGAGGCAACATCCCGAAAGTGAATCCTACCAAAGGATACAGAAGCGAGACAACCTTGCGAACAATCTTTTTGCCATGATGGAGCAATAGTGGTGACAAGAGAAGCCCCACTATTGGAGCGGCCTGCAAGTGAGCATTAATGGCAACTGAGACGGCAAATCCAAGTAGTATGAGGAAATAATTTTTCTGAAGCTTGTAATACGCAGCAACTGCAAAAAAAGAAAGAAAGACAGCGTTCGACACCAGGGCGGTATTGAGTAGATTGGTGCTATTTGCAATCTCTCCGAAAGATATTGTGGTAACCAAAGCAAAGAGCAACCCAAACTCGCGACTGCGAGCAAACTCCCCTATTTTGTAAGCCAATACTACCGACATAAGAGAGAGGACAGTGAAACCAATCCATGGTGCATAAATACTGGGGATGATGGCGGTAAAAAAGATGACGAAATAATAATACAACGGGCCAAAGTTGAAGCCCCAACTAGATGAAGGTGGCCCTAGCAGTGGTGCCTTGGATTTTTGCAGTGACTCTAAGCCGATGAGGGCATCCCTGCCTTGATCGATACTGAAGTTAAGTCGCGAGAAATAATTGGCGAATCGAAAGTAAACTGCGAGAGCAAGTACAAAAAATAGTAGTTTTAGATAGTATTTGTTTTTGTCTGCCATAGATTTTATTTGTAATCGTATTCAAAATGAACCGCATTAGAAGAGCTGCGGTCCAGGGGAACGACCTTGATAAACCCAGACCTGGTAATTGTCGGACTGGTCCGAAATACTATTTGCTCATCAGACCATAAAACCACATATTCACCCTGCTCGACCCCATCGATATAAACCTTCCCAACAAAAGGGATATTTCGGAAGTTTTTCCCTGTAATTACAATGTCAGTCCAGGCTTCACCAGCGGGATTTGGAGACACAGAAATGATACGAGGTTCGTTTTCGAAACTGATGGCATTAGAAATTATTTTCCCCGAAGATAAATTGAATAAAATGAGCAAAACAATTAGTAATAGTTTTGGATTCGTTACTTTTCGGAGGTAGATGTAGGCAAAGATGATGCTGATTAGCAATATCACTTGTGGCAACAGCAGAGTACGAATGAAAAGCATTAAATAAATATCTTGATAAAAGGCAACGAATTTTGGAATGACTTTTACCATTCTGATTATTTGCGAACCAATCATGATTAAAGTAAAAAGAGAAAGTGTAACTACTTCAACGGCCTTGCGAACTGGCTTTGAAATACTGTTAATCCAGAAATCATTCGAAATCGAGAAATTCGGGAATGAATGAATAAAATTCCTCAAGGTGAGAGGTTTGATGGTTTTCTTCTTCAAATCATAAACCTGCTGAACTACAGTGATGCAGAGGAACAAATATGCCCAGACAGAAGTCTTCTCTGCCAAAGCATCTTCTTTGAAAATCAACATAATTGGCGTCAGGATCAAAAAGCTGGTGGCGTAAACGGCAGCTATCCTGGACGCAAAACGGAATCGATGAGATATTAGTCCCCAAGCAAGAAGCACAGAGAGAAAGGCAAAGTCATAATTTTTGCTGATACCAAATATGTCGTAGAGAACAAATGCCGAGATAAGTACTGTTAGATACTGATAGCTCAAGCCATTTGTGGTCAGGAATATGATGAAAAAGATAAACGGAAGAAAGAACAGAAAAGTGTTTAGAAAAATATCGGGATCTCCTAAGATGTTCGTAATTTTATTGGAAATGAAGAAGGTTAGTAGCTTCTTATCATGCAACAATTCTGATTTCTGGAAAGAAGACTTCGCGACGAAAGGCATGCTTGAGTAATCGATAAAAATGCCACTACCAGTAGCACCTCTCAAGGACTCCAGTTGGAATTCGTAAGCTCTATCTGCTGAATTTTTGATAATGGGGAAGCCAAAAGGAAAATGTTTGTGGGGAAGAAACTGATCAGTCTCGTACTTGGCTTCATAAAGCCATTTGTCGGCACCTTCTTCTTTCAGACGAAAGACTAGGGTATCTTTGCTATCTCGATTCTGATTAAAGAAACGAATAGAAACAATTCCCAGATTTGGGAATTTTGACCTAAAGGATCCTGAAACGATATCACCTTTGAGCAGTTCTCCGGGACGGGTAGTCTTGTAATTACTTAGCTCCCTAACATCCAGGTTGGTTATACCAAACTCACTCGCCTTGAGATAATTAAATAGATTGAATGCTCCAAAAACAAACAGGAAAATTGGTAACAGGAAATAAAAAAAACCTTTATTGATCAGTTGCTTCACAAGGCTATTATATATAGTTAAATTCAAGTTTTCTCATTTTGCATTTACCAATAAAGGTTTGTTTGTTAATTTACACATATTATCAGTCGAGGCAATTTTCAGGCCTTTTTGTAGAGAGCGCCACGGGTGGTGCCCACCTTTTGGACGAATTGTTTATTGATTAGTTGAGAGATATCGTAGTGGAGAGTCTTCTCGTTTACGGCCAAGAATCGTCTCCTGATCATGTCAAAAGTACAAAGTGGATGGTCAGAGATGACACTAAGAATTTCTCTACGCCTGGGCAAAAGCAAATCTTCTCTTTTTTCTTCACGATCTGATAGCGAGATGATTATCTCTCCGATTTCTGACGTAAGAGCCTCCAAGAAAAATTTGATAAAGTCGGAAATATCCAAACTACTTTCCAGAGCGCGGTAATATTCCTCTCGATGTGATTCTATGTATTTTTCAAAAGGGATCAGACCTCGAAAGCCATAACCTTTACTGGCCAAGACTTGAGCCGATATCAATCTTCCCACTCGACCGTTACCATCGGCAAAGGGGTGAATTTTTTCAAAAATAAATTGCGCAATAGCGGCGATTACAGCAGGATGTTCGTTTAGCCCAGAAATGTAATCAATATAATTATCCATGAGACCTGGGACTTCAAAATGCATAGGGGCAAGGTAAACCGCATTCCCTGATTGATCAAAGATTGCCCATGGTTCTGATCTGTAGTTTCCGGCAAGCCCCGACAGATTTTTCAATACGATGCGATGAAGCTCTTTGATTTCTTCGATGGACAGTTTTTGAATTTTTCCTGAATGAAGAGCATTGTATGCGATCAGTAGATTCTGACCAGCTTTCCGAGGAGATGATTCTTCATCGGGAAACCCCTCGATGCGGGCAGAGTATACCGCACTTCGAAGAAGCGATCTTTGCCTGATAGCGAGCTCGATATGAGGTAAGCTCTTTGTATTCTCTAAGGAAATTTTTTGCGCCTCAATTTTGATTAGAAGATTAGTTGTTTGCCCCGTGATTTCCCAATGATATTTCATTAGTTAATATTAGAATATATTAGTAGATATTGGAAGATGTTAGATAATATTTTTAAACTCAACCCTTATTGTAAAGTAGCATATGCTAGGGTGGTGGCAATTTGCCACCACCCTTCTCCCAGTTGAGCATCATTTTTCTGATAGTATCGAGAGAACTTTTTAGTACGTTACGACAGGAAGTGAAAAATATTGTTGAGCCAATTGATCAAGGGTCCTCGATGCTTTTTGAGATAAGTATTCAACCCTTGTTGGTAGTTTTTGTTTTTTTGCCTAGTGTCTTGATCAGAACTGGCTCCCCCAAAGTGAATCACTTTGACGTCTGGATAGTAGAGCACCCTGATCCCAGCGTGATTCAGTCGATATGAAAAATCGATGTCCTCATAGTACATAAAGAATCTTTTGTCATCGAGACTGCCAATCTTATCAATCACAGATCTATGAATTAACATTGCCGCTCCGGTGAGGAGATCTGTCACAAGTGCCTTTTCTATTTCTGAACAAGTCTCGAATCTTGGTCTGGCAAAAATGTAGTTGGCTGGGTTTTGAAGTAATGAATCGAAGTACCCTACATTGTTTTGGATTTTGCCATCCAGCTGGATCAACTGAGGAGCAGAGACTTTTAACTTCTTCTTTTGAGTGACAGATAGGAGTCTTAGAATATCGCGAGTAGATACCAGAGTATCGCTGTTGAGAAGGAATATCCATTCCCCTTTTGCCGATGCCAATCCCAGGTTGTTGCCACCAGAGAAACCAAGATTTGCGTTGGCGAATAAATAGGTGAGGTCGCTTCGTTTTGGGAGCTTGGTTCGCAGTGAATCAGTCGGGCTATTATCAACAACGATTATTTCCACCCCAGCATGTGGTTTTAGCTTCTCAAGCAAATCAAGTATTAATTGATCTGTTTGGTAGTTGATAGTGATAATACTTAGCTCAATATTTTTTTCTTTTCTACTTGCCATATGATTTCACTGCTGATAATGCCACCAAAAAGTAAAACACAGAGTCCGATGGAGATTGCCCAGATGCCGTAATCCAACGTAAAGAAATATTGGGTGGCAAACCAAGAGATAATTAAAGAAATGGAGTTGATAATCCCCAGAGCCCAAGATTTCTTGAGAGCAATTAGGGGCTGGAAGAAAATACTATTCAATCCCCACGCAAAACTGGGCAGAAGAAAAATAGGGAAAAGAATTTCAACTTGTTTCAAATCGGCTAGAGTGAACTTGCCCCCGACAAAGAGATATCGGATGACTAGAGGACCCAAGAAGAGAATAGCTAGAGACGAACTAACAGATAACAAGATGCCAACAAGTTTTGTTTTGTTTACAAGTGCGCTGGCTTCCATAAATTTTTTCTGAGTAAATCGCTCCAGTAAGGTGGGCAGAAGCAGAACCTGGATGCCGATAGTGACAATCCCCGACCCCAACGAATACATTCTGGTGACAAGATTAATGTATACCAACCGTCCTTCACCTAGCTGGGAGCCGAAAGCTCGCATGATGAGAGTATCGCTGCGAACAGCAAAACTACTAATAATCAAGGGAAGCCAAGCAACGAGAAGAGGCAAAATAATTTTGAAGTCAGGGGAGGAAAGAGAAATCTTGGCACCAGGGGAAATTACGAGAAACTGAGCCAAAACCCCAACCAAAAAACCTACTACCAATGACCAGATTCCCATCGATTGATATAGAAGCACGGTGGCCAAGATACTCAGAACAGCACCAAATAGCTGAGCAAATGGGAAACGACTAAAGTGTTTGTGATAGTACCAAGTACTGCCGATAATGGTAGTTATGATGGAGAAAGGTGTAAGCCAGATCATAGTACGGAATAGAGGAAGAGAAGTCCTAAACATCTCATTGTTTGTCCCGGAGATAAAGATTGGTTGGAGAATGGGGACCAAAAAGTATGTGACCAGGGAAAAGCTAAACCCCAAAACAAACAGAGCAGAAATAACTTTGCCGGTAAATGCAGATTTGTTCTCCTCTCCATCCTCGCTAGCATAAAGTGGCATAAAGGCATCGCTTAGGGTACCGTAGATTACTGTGACAATAACAGAGGGTAGCGCTACAGCAGCAAGAAAGGCATCGTATTGAAAGGTGGCACCAAACAAACGCACCACCACTATCTGAGTAATGAGTTGAACAAGGGTGATAAAACCAAAAATGGCGGTTAGCTCTATGCTTTTGCGTTTCACAAGTTCATTATCCCACACCTGTTAGTATAAAATACTTTTGTGGCAAAAAGAAAAAACATTGTATTTACGGGGGAAAGAGTTATCGATAATGGAAAACACGGGGAATTATTTGTTTCTAGCTTAGAAAGATACAAATTTGTGGCATCTTATATCAAGGAGGGCGACTCGGTACTAGATATCGCATCTGGATCAGGATATGGGACCAATTACCTATCTAATTTCACAAATAAAGTCTGCGGGGCTGACGTGGATCAAAAATCGATAGACTACTGCAAAGACAGATATGGGAAAAATTCAAAAATTAAATTTGTAAAGATTAATCAAGATGAGCTAGAAAAATCCTTTATAAATAAATTTGATGTGGTTGTGAGTATTGAAACCATAGAACACTCTGATAAAAGGGTTGAGTTTTTGAGGAACCTAAGTCGGTACATGAAGAGAAATGGTACTCTAATTATTTCCACACCAAATAATTATCTTGGTATCTACCCGCCCGAAAATGAATTTCATAAATACGAGTACCAAATTGAAGAATTGGTTGCAATTTTACACGGGGAATTTCCTGATTTTAGGGTTTTGGTATTTGGACAACTACCCACTGGGATCATGAGCTCAGACAAGATTGTAATCAATCCGGTGAGAGCTGCACTTAGAAAACTGAGGATTTTTGTCTACAGTATTGACAATAAATTGTTCCATATTTTGTCTCGTTTGGAACACACAGAAATTTACAAAAAACTGGGTAGACTATTTAGAGGCTTTGAGATAGACCAGAATCTGTACCCAATTGATCTATCAAATTCATACAATATTCCTTTGGGAATGATACTTGTGTTAGAAAGACGCTAGAATGTCACACCATTAAACTTTCACGAATCTAGCGTAACCTATTCTTTTGTTGGTTGATTTTCTCTTTTCGTGTAAATCAAAACCATTACTCTTCAAAAAAGATTCTAATTTCAAAATATTTTTTTGCCTATCTATATTGTGGTACTCCATTCTAATTTCATTTATTTTACTCAGGGTTTTCTTGTCTGACACCATAAGTATTTCAAACTCTGCCCCCTCACAATCGAGTTTTAAAAGATCAACCATTTTGATTTCGTTGGATTTAAAAATATCTGACAAGGTTGTGCATTCTATCTTTTGTATTCCGCTCATAATTGATCCGATCTGAGTATAAAAAGAATTGTCTGTCGAGCTGACAGCAACATTAATTTCTCTCGATCCAGGTTTATTCGCAACCCCTAAATTAAAAGCTTTGATTCTAGGTTGCAAATTATTAATCTTAATGTTCTTACTTAGTGCGTCAAAAGACTTTTTTATTGGCTCAAATGAGTAAATTTTTGAGCGGGGAGAATTTGTGGCCGCATAAATAGAAAAATAACCTTTGTGGGCACCGATATCAATAATTGTTTTCCAGTCTGAATCCATTTTGCCATAATCGTTCCGAAAGAATGATGTGCTTATGGAGCTAATATCACTGGAATCATCAACGAAGAGTTTTAATCCGTTCCGAAAAATTATTTTACCCGAATAGCCATCACTATACGTCTTTAGGAATTGATACCAATTTTTAACTCTTAGCATGATGATTGGGAGAATTGACAAAAAAGACAGGTATGCTTGTACACTTACACTGTGAGTCGTTCCCAATATATTCTTAGCCATCAGGTTATTATATAGCAATTATTTCATGCGTCCTGAATCTTTTAGTCGTTAGATTCCCCAAGAATACACACTAATTCCCCAGTGATCATTTTCGTTGTATGGCAGATCTTGAACTGTGAATTCATATTTTAGATTCTTGCGGACGTATTCTTTGATCTCTTCACTCATAAAGCTTTGCCAGTCTTCTACAATCACGACACCTGTTTTATGAGAAGCTATCTCATTTTTAACCTCGTCAATTGATCCGATAAATTTTTCTCCAAATACAGGGTCAATTCCCTTCACGGAATTGTTTGTCACCACAAATTCTTGGTTTGGTAGATACCACGGAACCCTATCATTCCAAGCATCGATAATTAATGTGTCCTGCTTGTCCTTGATCAAGTGTTTAATATTTTCAAACGCCTGTTTGTAATCCACTATTGGATTTTCTGTCATATCTGAATTGATTGAGTAATAGTATTTTGGCCAGATGATAATTTTTCCGGTACGACTAAGCAGAGCAAGAACAAGAATTATCAACAAGTAACTCAAAAATTCTTTTTTTGTTATCTTTTCTAACACCGACACCATACCATTCGCAAATAAAATATACATTAGAGGAAAAGCAGGAAGTGAATAGCGAATATAGTTGGGGTTTATCTTAAAAATTGCTATTGCAAAGATAAATACGATAGAACCACCAAGGAGCAACGCAAGTTCCCTATTCGATTTAAAAAGTGTGACGAAACCTATAAATGATCCAATTAACAGCCAAAGATAATTGTGTGTTAAGAAAATTCTGTAGTGGAGAGGTGAAAAATAAACTTTAAAGAGCGTAGACCAAATTGCATCCATGTTGCCCGAAAAAGATGTGTAAAAAAGCAGGCCGATGACAACTAAGAATAATGGTATGGCAAAAAGAAAAGAGTATTTTTTTAACTCGATGGCTTTACAGATAATACCCACTAAAACGATCACCAGATTCAACAGTCCTGTGCCGTGAAACAAAGCGGCAATAAGTGAGAGGGTTACAGCAAAGCCCAAATTACGGTCAAATATCTTATTGTGGTTATTTAGATATTCGTATTCGAAGTAGACTACCAATAAAGTAAAGAGCTCAAGCCACACATAAGGACGGAGCTGAGTCCCCCAAGCCAATTGGATTTGGGAGAAGGCAAGTAGGATCAAAACTACAAATGATACCTTTTCACCAATCATTTTTTTTGAAAGCAATACTCCAAAAATAACTAACGCCGTACTCGCCACCACACTAGGGAGGCGAGCAGTCCACTCTGTAATTCCAAATATTGACATCGAAAATGCCGTCACTACATATTGCAAAATTTGGTATGGACCTGTTGAATAGCCGTTGGCCGTTTGAGGAACACCATATTCCAGTAAGCCCCTAGATAAAAGCGCCACATGGCTCTCGTCATTCCAATACGACAAGTTTTTTGAAATTCCGGTTATTTTAAAAACAAAGCTTATTGTCACCAAAGCAATAACAATTATGTTTAGAATATTTTTTTTACCTACCAGATCTTTAATTTTTTCCATCATGTTTGTTATTGGACTTAATAGAAGCAATGATCAACGCTATTGAGCCAAAAATATAACAAGACGCACCCATCAATAGACTTAAATCTAGGTACTCTTGTGGTTGAAAATATAGTCTTAACTGCGTAGGCTTGTCAAACTCAGGCAGCACCCACTGATTTGAGAAAACTCCATTTCTGGCGTGCGATGAATTTATCTGGTCCGATACCCCCTTATCTTCAGCTCTGATTTTCCACCCATTGTGGAAAGACTGATTGAATATTAGTTTTTTGGGTGCTCCGGCTGGTAGGGTGATAGCGTAGTCCGAACTGTTAATTTTGAAGTACTGTATTTCTTTGTCCAAGCGGCAATCGGAATTGCCAAAACAATCTCCGAGTGACATCGTTGTCAGCAGAGGTAAATAGTCTTTTGTTTCGAAAACTGAAAACTCCTTTGATGAATTTAGTAAACTGAAACCAGCTTCCATGGCAATTTTTTCTATTGCCTTCGAACCAGATGTAATTGAGATAGCGCCATATGAGCTTTGACTGGTAGCGATATGAGTATTATCGTTTAATAGAATCAAATAACCGATACCTGCATCACGGATATGCCGTCTGAACCCCTCGGTGTTCTTGTTAATGATGTCTTCAGCAAGAATCTTGGCCATGCTTCCATCAAAATAATCATCACTAAATTCTGCGATCCCCGTCTCTGCTTCTAACTTATTTGGATCTAGCCAGTATAACTTAATAGCAGTCTGCTCGTGAGACCCGGGTAGCCAGATGGAGCGTGGGTAATCTGATCCACCCCTAAGTTCATCAAGCAGTTGAGACGCCTCTGTAATCCTAGATGGAATTGAAATATTATCATTTTTTGCGATGCTTACGAGACCTCTGTCTCCTATGAATGTAGGCCATATATATAGAGATATTGCGGCGAGAATGCATAGAAGCAACGTGACCCTTAATGAATTATTAAACTTATCCAATAAAGCGTTTGCTAAAGAACCAATCGTCAAAACAAGGAAAAAGGTGCTCAGTGCAGTTAATTTTGCCGGATTCCTGAATAAAAACAAAACGGGTGCGTTTAAAAAAATTTCGTCAGTAAGTCTGTAACCTGTCAGTGCAACTAATATGCTAAAAAAAATAAAGCTGGGCAAAATTGACACCCTAAAAGGGTTTTTATTTTTTTTGAATGTAAATACACTATAAATTACTGAAAATACTACTAGAGTTATAAATGGAATAAAGTAGATGTTATTTTTGGAATAATTCATGGGATTTATAAACCCTCCAACTCTTAAAACGTTTGTAAAATTGCTAGCAGCATATGTGTAGTGAACTTCTGACAGAAACTTATGTGATGAGTTTGTAAAATTACTCGTTGTCCCATCGATGCTTTTGGAAGCCACAAAGCCGAAGCTATCAAAGAAAAATACTGCAGAAAACAAAAATGTTGATAGAAAAATTAGCCCCAACAGCGACCACCTCCAAAGTATTTTTAAGTCCGATACAACCGAAATTGTCGCTGGTATAAATAAAGATATTGGATAAATAACTATCATTTGTTGGTTAATGGACAGGACCGTGCCCAAAAGAAGAAACAATTTGACTCCATTTGCAATATTTGGATGTCTTATGAGGTCAATTGTCCAAAGGTACAAAAGTGGAAATATCAAAAATGCAATGATGGTTGATCCAAAAGTGCCTCCCATGAATTCCCCAGTCATGATTGGACTATATACATACAAAACTGACAGAACAAAGACTAAAAACTCACTACCAATCTTCAAATATCGTCTTAATACGTGACCAATTATCAAATAGCCAAGGCTTAGTGATGTACCCATAAAAGCCATTTGTGCTAGAGCCGTGTTCGGGAAAATCAATAAAAATACCCCTTGCAAAAACGGAAAAACATATCCAGGTGACCTATACAAACCAAGCCCTTGGTCTTTCCAGGCGAAAAAAAAGACATCAAAAGCCTGTTGAGAATTTTTTGGGAAAGTAGAAAGATCCCCGTATGCTAATGGGAATTTATTCAACAAATTTCGATGTGCAAAAATAGTTAGTCCCAAAAATAGAAAAAACCATAAAGATCTAAGCAGAAATTGTTTTTGAAAGAGTCTTTGCTTGAGTGCTCCAATCATATATAAACCTAGATTTCAGTGCTTTTTTGGATATTAACTCCCTCTTGCCACTGTTTTCAAGCAGGAGTTTAATTATCTTAGCGTATTTTGTTATGTTTCCACTTTCCACCCAAACAACTCCTTCTGGGAAATTATCTGAAATGTCTTTGATCATGAAAGCTACAACGGGGGTCCCACAGACGATTGCTTCAGCCAAGACAACACCCCAACTTTCAAAACTACTTGGGAAGCATAATAACTTGCTCTGTTTAATTACTTCGTATTTTTTTACGCCATCTAAGTAACCTAACAATTTGACGTTATCTTCAAGATTCAAAGATACAATCAAATGCTTAATCTTTTCAACTTCTTCAGGTATCCCCCACCCAACAATAGCCAAAATTAAGTCTCTTTTTTTCTTACATAGCTTTGACCAGGCTATGAGCAATTCCGGCAATCCTTTCTGGTAATGAAATCTTCCCACATAACAAGCATCGTATTTTTTTTCAATAACCACCACATTATCTGCTTCTGAGACGTCTACGCCACCGGAGATTCTAATTACGTTTTGCACTCCCCTAGATTCAAGATATTTCTTGTCTAGTTTTGAGAGAACAAACACTCCACTGCAAAAGTTTTTAAACAAAAATATAGATATTTGCTGAGAAAAGAAATAAAGAATTGTCCTGACGGAAAGGTTTATTTCATTTAAAAATGGGTTTCTTGCCCTTAAGAACAGATTGCCATACCACCTTTTCCCAAAAAATATTTTGGCAATTGCGGCTGGGAGTGTGTCTGGCAAAAAATCAGAAGAACTCCAGACAATATCGATTGAATCTAGTGCGTTTCGAAATGTTCTTCCGAGTGACAAAAATCTTAATACATATGCAAGTATCAGTCCGCTTTTTTTAACAGATACGTTATTGATTCTTTTTGTATGCTGTTTTTTCCCAAGCTCTCTCTTGACCATAGCCTCTCCTTCTGGACAACATAAAAATATAGTGTCAAATTGTTCAGAAATCTTTTGCGAAATTTTTAGGACTATTTTGTCTCCCCCGCCCATACTGTTCTCAGAAAATTGGGAATTAAAAAATATTCCTAATTGGTTTTTTTTGAACATTTAAAGATTACAGACTTTGCAAACATTTGAGGCCATATTTTTGCAAGAAAATCCCTGATAAAATCGGGAACAAACTCAGACCCAACTCCCATCATGGCAACACGTTCTTTTTTGACATTAAAATACTTATTAACAAACTCCTTGGCTTTAAAGTAGTCAAAAAGGTATTTGTGGCTATATAGGTTAAATCCATTATTTAGGACCTTTCCGAACAGGAATCCAAATCGGCACCCATAAGCCAGTTCGTTTGGGAGTGATACTATTATCACACCATCTTTCTTTACTACACGATTCATCTCAGCCGCCAACATATCTGGCCTTGTAATATGTTCTAGAAATTCTGTGGCCATCACTACATCAAAACTGTTGCTTTTAAACGGGAGTTTCGTGTCCACTAGTAAATCTAGGTGGACAATATTTTTAATCCCCTTGTAATCTCTGACATCAATACCAGTGTAGTTCTTGAATTTGAAGAACTTATTGTTCATTCCGCAACCAATATCAAGTACTTTGCCAACTTTCTTATCTTTTATTAATTCCTTAATTTTGTTCCCCCGGTATACTTCCATTTTGATTGTTATTTGTAATTAGATCCAAAAAATGATTATATCTCATCTATGCACCCTTCAATGAATTTTTTAGCAATGAGCAAACCATCTTCTAGTCGTGTTTTTGTGGTTTGATAAGGTAAAATTTTCTCTATATCTGCCAGCCTTCTACTAACGGTGTCCCAACTTCTAGCTGGCACAAAAACTACCTTACTGCTACTATTTGTTGTTTTTTTTATAGCATTGACCAGATCAATTATCTTTGTGGACGTACCGTTACCCACATTAAACGTTTGACCGTTACACCCACTATCAAGCGTTACTCCCCTTATCATGTGAAGCGCATCGTCGATGAATGTAAAGTCTCTGGTATCGTTTCCATCGCCGGTTATTGTCAAATCATCATTTTTCAACGCTTTAGCAAGCAGATTGGGGATGACATTCCTGTACTTTCCAGGCTTCTCATTGCTACCATAAATATTAAACAACCTAAAAATGTTTGTTGGCAACTTGTAGAAATGGTGATAGAAATTCGTGTAGTACTCTCCCGTCAATTTTGAAATTGCATACGGAGTATCAGGGTTTGGTATGTCTGTTTCTCTCATCGGATTTATTGAGTTGCCGTAGATGCAAGATGAGGAGAAGTACAAATACTTTTTTAGATTCTTTTGTTTAGTAGCAAGCTTCAGGGTATTTAGTGTCCCCTGAATGTTTACTTGAAGATCTTTACTTGGATGGTCTATAGAGTTCTGATTTGCAAAGCAAGCTGCAAAATGGAAGATATAGTCATAATCTTTATCTTCGAATTTTTTCATAAATCGATGATCAGAAACTGATCCTTGAAAAAAATTGATGTTGTCCACAGATGATAGATTATCTTTAAACCCTGAAGTCAAGTCGTCAATAATATCAAGCGTATATGACTTCTCAGAAGAAATTCTATTTGCAAAATAACTTCCAATCGCACCTGCACCGCCAGTTATGAGACAGTTTACCTCCTTAAATTGTTGCGACATTTGCCTTAATTTTATGCAACTTATCTGGTGAAATTGCGCCTCTAGCGTCCAAAATATTTTTTATATTCGGATGTTTATTGAAGTTAATTCTGCCGAATTGTTTGTGACCTGTTGCAATGACAATTGTTGTTGATTTTGCAAGCAAGTCATTTTCGCCATAATGGTTGAGCGCCTTGTCTTTGATTTTTGACACATACGGGTCGTGAACAATAACGTCATACCCATCTTTTTCGAGTATGTGGATTAATTCAAGCGCAGGAGATTCCCTGTAGTCGTCTACTCCCTCTTTGTAGGATAACCCCAGAACACCTACAACTCCCAACTTTTTACCAAACTTTGATAACATTTTTGACACAACAGCTTGGGGCATTTGATCGTTAATCTTCCTCGAGGTTCGGATCAAACTGCCTGACTTGGTGTCTTGAACAAGAAACAGAGGGTCTATTGGGATGCAATGTCCACCTACTCCAGGACCAGGGTTTAATATATTAACTCTGGGATGTTTATTCGCAAGGTCAATTACCTCCCTAACGTTGAATCCAAGCTCGTCCCCTATGTTACTTAGCTCATTTGCAAACGCAATATTCACATCACGATATGCATTCTCGACAAGTTTACACACCTCAGCAGTTAAGCTACTCGTTTCATGCACCTGACCTTTCGAAAAACTTCGATATACTTTTGCCGCTAGTTTGGATGACTTCACGTCAATTCCACCAACGAGACGGTCATTGCAAACTAGTTCGTGAATTGTATTTCCAGGAAATGCTCGTTCTGGACAATAAGCTATATGAAATTTTTTCCCAGTCTTTTTAATAAGCTCTTTGGCTAAAATTAGCGTCGAGTTTGGTGGAGATGTAGACTCAAGGATTATTAAATTTCCATCTTTGAGAACAGTTGAAATAGAATCTGAGGCTTGGTAGACAAACCTCATATCTGCCTTATCAGATATTTTTGGCGTGGGAACAGAGATTATGAATACATCGGCAGGCTCAATGACAGATGAAGCTTTGTAGTTTTTAGGAAAACCTAGCACCACTTCTTGGTATAGTTCCTTTAGCCCAGGTTCGCCAAACGGGATTCTTTTTGATTCGATCTGTGCAACTTTATCGATGTCTACGTCAAATCCCACGACCTTGTAGCCAGATTTGGCTAGCAATAGTGACATTGGAAACCCCATATATCCCTGACCAATTACAAGTATTTTTTTCATCTGTTGATTTTTGATCCCCACGTATTAGTAATGCTTAGCATTGGCTTGATTCCAATAAATAATATTTTTGGTATATCAATAATAAAGTTTCCGATTTCTCTGGCAAAGACGAATTTCGTTTTACGATAGTCCGACAGCGCTTTGTATAAAAAATCTTCATAGTTATGTATAAGTTTGTCCCAGTACCATTGAGATGCCCTTTTTAAGCTTTTTTCTGATAATTTAGTTCGTAGTTTTTTATTTATATATAGCTTTTTAATGGCGCTGGCTAGTTTGTAAGGTGATTTGACGGCCACTATTAATCCAACACCTTCGACAACTTCGGGCACTGCCGATGTCCTGGTACCAATAACTGGCTTTCCAAACGCCATAGCTTCAGAAAATACATAACCAAATCCTTCATAGAGCGTAGGGAGAGCAAAGATGTCACAGGCAGAGTAATATTGCGGCAGCAAGTCAGACGTACTAGGAATGCCTCCCACCATATGGACAACCTTTTGGAGAGAGAGACGCTTAATTAGTTTTTTAAGTTTATTTTCTTCAACACCAGAACCAACTATTGCAAATTTATATTTGTCAGGGTATTTTTTTTCCAAAATCGACGCTGCTTTTATCAAAGTATCAAGACTTTTTCTGGGATCCAGACGACAGACCGATAAAACTAAAAACTGGGTTTGTTTTTTAATGTATTTTTGCCTAACCAACGATCCATCCACCTGTGGATTAAACCTTTTTCTATCAATTCCTTTTGTTAAGATCTCAGGGTAATAGCCATAAGGCACACATTCCTCAGCCATGAATTTCGTCAATTGAGAAACATTATTTGCTCTCTTTCCTTCTATAAGTTCGAGATCTGTGTCTCCGACTAAAATCAACGCATACGGGATGCCATACAAGGCTCTAATAAACCGAACGATTAAGGCTTCCAATGAGAAGTGGACAGTAATGATATCGTACTTGTTGTTTTTAAGAATTTTCCTAAGTGCAACAAAACTATCAAAAATATATTTGATGCTATAAATAAATCTTAAGTGACTATAAGAAAAATACTTTTGTGGCGACGGCACAGAAAAAATGCGATGGATGTATTTTTTTATTGGCTTTAATGCAGTATTGCCCGTGGTTAATATATCTATCTTGTGACCAGACTTGTGTAAAAAAACTGCTAGTTCTTTTATGTGTGTCTCATTACCACCCTCATTGTACCCAACCCAGCGGTTGAACATAAGGATTCTAAGTTTAGGACGAAGGTTTTGTTTCATTGAGTATTTGTTTTTGTAATTTCCCAATTAGTTATTTGCCTATGACCAGTCCCACAAAAAAGGCATATATGCCGATTAATGGTTTTGTTGATTTTTGTCTAATTGACTCAATTATCCAGTATCCGTTTAATATTGACACATTCAAAAACGCGCCAATTAAGCCACCTGGGGAATGTGGCCTGATGTGATCCCTGTAAAATCTTCCGGTATCTCTGCCGATAAAGTAGGCATTTCTCGATGGACCAATTGCCATATGGTGTTTTGAGATTATTTTTGGGTTAAAAATTAATTTGAAGCCTGATTTCTTTAACCTTATAAACAAATCCCCATCGGCATGATTGAAGAAATATTTCTCATTAAATCCATTGACTTTCTCCAGAGCGCTTCGTCTTATGCCCATACTTGACGTAGTAAGCAAGTCAATTTCCTGCCTTTCATATTTTTTTGACTGTTCAAGTGAGGCTCCGAGTGTGTATCCACCACTTTCGAGCAAAATTCCTGGGTCTAAGACCCTATCCTCAAGTGCAAAATGCAAATAAGGCCAAGCGATAATTTTCATTAATAGATTTGACTGAGAAAGCAGATACAGCCTGTGCATCTCACCGGCCGGGAAACATGTAGAGATAATTGGCCCACTACACGCACCAACCTTTTTGTGAGCGGAAAGTTCCTTGTCTATTTCTTCCAGCCATTTTACATCTGCCTCTGCGTCATCAGCAAGATATGCAAGCATCTCGGTTTTTGTATTTCTCCAACCCAAGTTAAACAGATAAGATAGTTTCTTAGTTGGGTCAAACACTACTTTGGTTCTGTCAGCCAGACCTAATTCTTTTGCAATTTTCTTGGGACCGTCTGCATTATTGAAGTTCTCAATTATCAAGATAGTAAATTCTTGATAACACTGTCTTTTGAGAGAAGATAGACACCTTTTTAACTCTTTTGTCCTGCCCGGGTGAGGATAAGTGTTTATTACTATTGTGTACTGAGAGTTACTCATATCTCTGTGATTGTTTTTACCATTTTTCTGGCAATTTGTTTGTATTCAAACAAACCCTTTGCTGTATCATAACCCTTTTCACCCAATTTCTTCCACAGGTTTTTGCGTTCCAGCAGGAAAATCATCTTTTTAGCTAAATCGTTAGAGTCGTTCGGCATGAATAACATGCCATTATCACCTTCTGTTATTATTTTTTTCATTGAGTCAAGTCTTGGAGCTATTACAGGTTTCGAGTATTTCCAGTTTTCGAGCAAGCAAGTAGTGACTACGAAATTGTTTGCCATATTACTACTTCTCATGGCAATTCCTATGTCCGCCTGTGCCATTATTTTGGAAAGTTTTTGATGGTCGTACCATCCCGTGAATTCAACTCCTTTTATCTTCATCTCCTGAACCATTTTTTTGAGAAGTTCGTCTTGATCACCTCCTCCTGCTATAACAAGTTTAGTATTTTTATATTTTTTGCAAACTTTAGAAAACGCTTTTAACAAACACGTTAGTCCTTTGCACTTAAGAAGAGCTCCATGAAATACGAATACCACTTCTTTGTTTTTTTTGGGAGACTCTGCAAGCTTTTCGTCTAAATTTATACTCTCCTCAACAACTTTAATTTTGGATTCATCTATTCCCTGGGTAGTGATATAGTCCTTAAAAGTTGAGCTTATTGCTACTAAACCATCGACAACTTTCCACATTAATGCTTCGATTCCTTGGGAGATTGCAAACAGAATGGGGCTTTTGTCTGAAAGAGAATACCCTGTTTGCAAGTCTCCTAAGCGCAAGACGACTTTTGACCTAGGAGAGATTATCTTTGAAAAAAACCCATACAGTGGAACAGAGTCATCGCAATAAACGAGATCAACACTGTGCCTATGCTGCAAACTGAGCACATAAAAGGGTACAACAAAAATCCAAAGCCAAGTTTTAATTATTTTGTCAAAATTGTTACCTCTCTCAAAGGTAAATGGCAAAAATATAAACTTTAAGTTTTTTATCTTTGGTAACTCTGACTCGCTTTTGTCATGATATGTTACATAGTAAACTTCATGACCCTGCCGAGACATCTCTTCCAAAAAATATAAGAAAGAAGCGTTTGTTCCGATAACCTGCTTTGGTGGGTACCTATGGAGCACTACGACTTTCATCTTTGTTGGAATGCAGGTATTTTGTTTAATTTGAAGAATTAATTAATTGTTTTCACCATGTTGGCCAAGCTGCTTAGGTGAGAAGTCCATCATGTGACCAATGAAGCGCCATCCGGCCATAAAAAGGAATTTTATATCATCAATGTTTCGAATTTCTGTGATTTTTCTTATCATGAACTTCGGACTTAAGAAGGATTTATAAAGATCTTGAGTAAGTTCCAAAACTTGTTTTTCGGTCAGTGATGATTTCATTACCGGCTTTCTCATGTCGTAGTCTTCATAATCTTCAGAGAGGAGCCACCCTTCTTTTTTGCACTCTTTCCAGAGAGGGGTTCCTGGATATGGAATTACCACCGTTGCTTGGAGAGTATCGACATATCCTTTTTCAAAACATTTTTTTGCAAGATCTACAGTATTTCTAGCATCTTCGTAAGTCTCCCACGGATATCCCATCATGATCGTAAGGTGAGGATCCAGGCCACCCTTCTTCGCCATTCTCACACCTTCTTCGATTTGTTCCACCTTCAACCCTTTATCAAGATGATCGAGGGTATATTGATTGGCTGATTCCATGCCATAGAGAATGAAACGGAAGTTTGCTTTTCCCATCAAATCATATTGTTCTTGCTTGAGCGCATTAAGGCGCATGTTACAACCGAAGACAACTTTCTTGCTGTACCCAGAGTCGATCATCATGTTACAAAAATCTGCAAGCGGGCGGCCAATCATGAAGGTGCCAGCGTCATCAAAAATTTCTTTGACATGATATTTATCTACAACGTGCTTCACCTCTGCAAAAAGTCTCTCAGCAGAAAACCTGCGATATGAACCAACTGGATTTATGGTGTGATCCCAGACGCAAAAGGTGCAGCGGTTCCACCAGCAGTCACGACCTGAGTACATATAGGTGGCTGGGGTGTATTTGTAATTTCCGTTATATACGGAATAGAGTTCCCATTTGGTGAGATCTCGATCGACAAAAGGAAGCTCATTAAGATCGTGAGCGATGCTTGGTTTCCCTGAGTTGCAATATACTTCCTTATTTTTCCCCTTAACTTCTTCAGCAGATTTTGCCTTGATGTTTTTATCGCCTTTTCGCCACCAGATGCCGCTTTCTAGTTGAGTTCCTTTTGAGATGTGATCGAGCAGATTGACGATGACAAAATCATAATCACCACCGGTGATTAGATAATCAACCTTGCTGTTATCCATCATTTCCTCAGGAGCAAAAGTTACATGATCCCCCACCCAAACCAGAAGAAGTTTGGGCATTTCCTTCTTGAGGTTTTTGATAATCTCCCAGTGCTTTTTGACGATTGGTGATTTCGTCTCCACCATTAGTACATCAGGTTTCCATTTTTTTAGCTCTGTAAGCCACTGTTCATAGGTTTGCTCCTCTGCTATTCCATCCAGCCATTTCACATCGTATCCGTGAGCTTTGGCATTGGATGCAGCATAGGCAGGGACCATGGGATAGATGTATGTCTTGGCGTTGAAGTACTGGAACTGACGATTTTGAGACAGAAGAACGACGCCTTTGTCTGACTGCATGGGTGGATAGCCCACGGCTAGACGGAGAGGTTTGTTTTTAATATTTTTGGTTTTTTTTAACATTTATAGTTGTATTTATTTTGGATTGTCACTCACGCCATGGCGTGATAGCAGTGACGATGATGTATTAGTTTAGCAGTTTTATATAGATCCTGGATTGAGTCTGGGATTACAAGGACTATCTTGTCAGTTTATTAGTAAATAAAAATCCCTGAAGAAATCTGGCACCGTACCAGAGGTGAGTAGCGAAGATGACTGGGATTGAAATTGCGGCCTGGAGGAAACATTTTGACTTCGTAAATATCCAGACGGAGTTAAAAAGTAAGGTAGCGATATATATACCTAAGAGAATTGATCCAAAAAGTTGGATTGATTTGCATAGATCCCCGATCAGGTTGGGGATGACAAGGTATGACTTGATAAGTGCTAACACCAAAAGTGTTGTAATCCCTAATAGCAAGAATGACGGAAGAAAATATATTGGCTTGAATGATGTTGCTGGAAGTATCCTTGCAAAATAACCGCGATGAAGTCCAAAATTCCCATTTTGTTTGAGATGTCCTTTCCAAACTGGACGTCTGTGGTGTGACACCACGGCTTTTGGCTCGTAGATGATTTTTTTGTTGAGCTTGTGAGTAAGATCTAAACATAATTTTGTATCTTCCCCAGGCCAGAAATTAGAATCATATCCACCAACCATATCAAAGTCTGATTCTCGAATAGCTAAGTTCATGGAAGGATAGTCATCAACAAATTTGCGTTTCCCTGGAATAAATCGGTAAGTGTAAACACCAGCACCCATCGGTGAAGCAGATGCCCAGCCCGACGCCTGTTCTAAATAACCAACTCCTATAGGAGTGATCCCCGGACCGCCTACTCCGGCGATGTTCTTCTTTTGGAAATGTGGAACAATTTTCTCGAGCCAAATGGGATCAGGATAAGCATCGTCGTCTATGAAAGCAAGAATTTCCCCTTTTGCCATTTTCGCACCTTCGTCCCTTTTCTCCGCTGGCCCCACATAATGACCGTAAAACTTTGTGCGAAGTTTAGGGTAACTCAGATTGACTTTGTAGTCACTGACCAATATGACCTCATGGTTTTTGTAAGTTTGTTTTTGGATGGCGTCCAAACACTCAATGAGATATGGATTATTTTTTTTATAGTCTACGACTATTATGCTAACGAGAGGCTTAAACATGTACTTGTCTGTTATATCTCTTATTAATATATATGACAAGGCTAACAGCGAGAAATACAAGGCAAAAGATTAGCGTTGATATTGATATTAGGTTTACGATACGTCCATAGAACTCAGGCAAAAAATAAAGAGTTATGGTGGTCATATTCGTTCCGTTTTCAGTTTTGCAGGTAGTCAGATCGCAGATATTTGCAGGGATTATCCAGCGATTTCCATACTCCTTGTCATCAATTTTTTCTAGCCTAATCTCAACTCCTTGAGTATTTAGGATTTTCCAGTGAGTGCTATTAGCTTCCAGCAAGACAAGTGTGGCATCTTTTTTGGGAACTTCAAAATTTACATGATATTTGTAGTCAGATTCCTTGGTGATTGCAACTTTTTCTTCCCGACCAGAATCCAAAATATCTATTCTCTGTGATTTGTATTTTTCGCTTATTTCGTAAATATCATATTTGCCACCAAAATCCATTATTTTTTTACCAAGTAATTTTTCTTGATTTTCTGGACGCATTTGTTTTTCGTATATTCCTCCGGGGTAAATGTAACTTTTTGCTATTTCTGTATTGATATCGTTGTTTACAATTATGTAATTTGCGTTTAGCTTTTGGAACAGACTTCCCATTAATTCCATGTTTCCTGTAATTGCGGCAGTCGTTATCTGCCCCTGATACTGACCAAAGGCCATGAGACCAGTCAAGTCGCTCTTCTCTGTAAGATACATGATCGGAGAGATCCCAAAGAAATAGTGATTGGCATCATAGGCGTCTCTAATTGGGGTATAGTTTGCCGTATTAAGTGGAAGCCAGGCAATTTTGGATTCATCTGTAGAGCTTTTTAGATATGAGACAAGGTCGTAATAGTCGCTATTTAGATTGGTGACGCTGTAATATGTGCTAGCTGTACTAGGTATGGGCAGAGCATGTTGTTTGTCTAGGATGAAGTCTTTGGAGTTTATAGCAAGACAGATAAAAATTAGCGCGATTGCCATGACATAGCGGGGTCTTGATCGAATTTGATTCAAAACGCCAAGCGCAGAAAAAAGAAGCAAAGATGAAGACAGTGCCAGAGCATAGCCGAACTTGTCATACATGAACCTAAACATGTTGAACCCCTTTATGTGAGTGTTTAGCCAGAGGAAGAAGCTGAGACCAGAATCCCCAAAAATTTTTACAACAAAAAAGTAAAGTGAAAAAATCCAGAAAAAAAATATTGCTACAGTCGAATACCTGATTGTTTTGGAAAATAAAAAACTTGTGAATACAATAAGCGGGAATATGGTAAGGATTGGTAAAAAAATGTTTGGTGACTGGACAGAAGTATTGAATTGATTGAACAGCGGATATAGAAGGCTGTTGCCTCTGACCGCATCTGTCATAATCGAGGCTGCCTCTTTGGTTTTCTCTGGTGTTATGTTGGTACTTATTAAGTCGCTTCCCCCGCCCATACTGGATGTTACAGAAAATAAATAATGAAAAAGCCAATAAGAATTAAGAAGCAGAAAAAGAATTGCGAATATTACAAAGTGTTTGAAGAATTTTGATTTGTATTTAGAAATCAAAAACAATAGGACGGGAAAGATGCATATAATTACCGCCAGTAGCCAGGGTAGTGACATAACTACAATGCTAAAGAGCGAAACTACTAGTGTCGTGAGTACGGTGTAGACTATGCGGTTTGTTTTAATTGCTTTGGTAAATAAGTAAAGAGCTAAGGGGAAGCTAGAGATCAAATAAAGCGGAAATAGTTGGTGTTTCCAAAGAGTGTAGGCCGTAAAATTTGAAAAGACATAAAACAATCCTCCAATAGCTTCCTGCCCAACTCTGTTCTTCCTCTCAGTAAGTTCTCTGTATAAAAAAATAAAATACAGATATCCAATACTAAGATTTAAACCAAAAACCAGATTCTGAGTATTCATTAGCGGAAGAATCTTTTTCAAGGTGCTTAGTATGAGAAAAAAGGGTGTCAGGTAGGCTAAAGATGTATAACTACCTAATGACCCAGGGGCATTCCTTGAATACAAGTTTAGGTCGTAATTTTCCAAAATCTCAGATGGAAAAAGATAATAAAGTTTGGAATCATCTCCGCCAAGATTGTAGGTTGCATCCCAAAACAATAAGGGCACAAGAGCCAAAAAGATAAAGATTAACAGATGAAAATTTAGACATCTCTTAACAAGTGTCATTTTGAAAGCAATGAAATAATTTGCTTTACAGACAATGATCTAGAAACAAGTTTTAAATATTGCTTGTCTTTTATCATTCTATTGTTCTGGACTATTTTTCTTTTTTTGGTTGTGTTGCCGATGTTTTTTATGTTCCAGAGTACTGAATTTAGCAGTGAAATTGATTTTGAAAACTGCCCTCTTAGGCCGAAGAATATAACCAAGCCAAAGATCAAAGACAAATACAACGGTACGACTGTAATCAATCTTGACATTTCAAAATTTTTTAGGAAACTTAATAGCTTATTCTTGAAGTTGTGGAACTGAATAAAAGAGTTGGCAAAGTTGAGTGATGTGCCACCATTTACATGGTAACAAGTTGAGACTGGATAGTACCAACATTCGTATCCCGAAAGCCATGCCCGATGACACAGATCAGTTTCCTCATAATAGCTCCAGAAGTCATCATCAAAGGCACCGATCTTGTCTATCATGGTTTTTCTTACGAACATAGCGGCACCTTTGTTGGAGAACACTTTCATGGGGACATTGAATTTTTTGAGGTTTGCCTTGCCTTGCAGGCCAAGATAATAGAGAAAAGTAATTGGTGTCCAGAATGCTCCAACCAAGTCAAGTTTGTTTTTCTCGCTCATCAGGACAATCTTCGGCTGAACAGTTCCGATTTGGGGGTTATCAAATATGGGATAAATTTTTTCTAACATATTTTTTTGAATTTTTGTGTCGTTGTTCAACAAAAAAATGATCTCTCCCCTGGCCTTCTGCATCCCAATATTATTGGCTTTTGCAAATCCATAATTTTTGTCAAGCTGAACAATTCTTACTTTTGGAAAATTTTGCTTCAGGTACTGAACACTATTGTCAGTAGAGCCATTGTCTACAAAGATTACCTCAAAACTTGAGAATGTCTGGGCAAATGCTGAGTCAAAACAATTTTTAAGCCACTTTTGACCGTTCCAATTGACGATAATGATGGAGAATTTGGGTCGTTTATCTTGTGCCATGCAAATACTCTGCGGATTTCATAATGATCATCGATACAGTCAGAACTGGATGGGTAATTAATGATTTTAATAGTTTCTTGACAGGGAATCGCACCCAGATGCTTGATTGTTTTTTGTACCACTGGGGGTGCAGACTTTGGTATCTTTTGAGCCCTTCACTATAGTAGGACTTCTTCGCCGATGATCCCAATAAATTGATTTTTCCTTCATCGTGGAGGATAAGACTCTTCGATCTAAGAGTTTTTGTATTTGCTTCTCTAAGTCTTATCATTAGATCCCAATCTTCTGGTCCTGTGAGTGTTTCATCGTAGCCCCCGAATTGTTCATAGACAGATCTTCTGAAGAACCTAGGAGCTTCTATGTAGTCATTGCCTCTATAGAAATCTCTTTCAAAAGATTTTACCCTTGACCAGTAACCTGGGCCAATCGATTTCTCGGGGAGTATCACGGCGTCGGCGTCTTTTTCTTCGAAGAGTTTTACACTTTCACTAACTGAATTTTTGTCGAAATAAACATCCGAATCGTGAATCAAAAGATACTTACCAGACGCCTTGCTAGCACCAAAGTTTCTCTGAGCACTTCTTTCGGGACCTTTTTTGTAGACTTTATCGGCGTATCCCCTTGCTACATTGACAGTGCCGTCGGTACTGTGATTGTCCACCACAATCAATTCTATGTTTTTGTATGTTTGATCTTTGACTGATTGCAAACATTTCTCAATGGTTCTGATGTTATTCTTTGTTGGGATAATGACTGAGACGAGAGGGTTATTTTTTGAGGACTTCATAGAATTCATTACTTACTTTATCCCAGTCAAATTGCCTTGAATAATTAATTGCTGATAAACGTAGTTTTTCGTCATTTCTAATTCTGATTATTGCGCTTGCCATTTCTACTATCTCATTTTCTTCAAAAAGATACCCTGAGACGCCTTCTTTGACCGACTCCCTGTTCCCCAGGACATTGAAAGATACTACCGGAGTGCCTACTGTGTTTGCCTCTATGTTTACCAATCCCCAACCTTCTTTGTAGCTACCATTGAGTAAGACATGTGCCACCGCCAAAAGATCGAATTTTTCTTTCTCGGATACTCTTCCTTTAAATATTACGCTTTTTTCGATTTTTAGACTTTTTACCTTTTTTTTGAGATCATCTACATATTCTTTTTCTCCGCCTCCGACAAAAATAAGTTTGGCATTTTTATCTTTTTTGATTACTTCATTAAAAACATCTATTGTTCTTTCTGGACCTTTCATTTTAACTAGCCGGTTGAGAAATAATACCGTCAGATCTTTGCTCTTGGGAGGTATTTTTGTAGATTTCGGTGTGGTAACTCCGTAGTTTACGGTGATAATTCTTTTGGGATCAATCCCCACTTTAATCAGTTCTCCTGATACGGACTTTGGCCCCACACAGTATACATTTCGGTAGGTGGGATAAATTAACTTTTCGAGGAATCTGCCAATGTGGTTTATTGGGAATGGGTACATGATATCCCAGATCTCTCCGGCAACTTCGTGGATATAGACGACGATTTTTTCTTTCACATACAAAGATGTTAGGTATGGTATCCCGTGGACTTGATCGATAACAACATCGACCTTGCCCTTAAACTTGGTTAGGTAAGTCCAGAATACTAAAAAATAGAAAATGGGATAAGTAAAAATAACTTCAGAAATATTCCTTTTGAGCGGAAACCCGATGTAATGAAACTTGACACCATCGATAACCTCACTGTCAATTTTTTTGTCATATCTAGGACACAGCCAAGTTACCTCTGCACCATGGTCCTTCACCCATCTTTTGGCATGTTCGATAGTGGCCCTCTCGGCACCGCCCTCCAGCGGATCTTTGATTGAGCGCCAGTTGATAATGAGGATTTTCATTGGGTGTTTAGTAGTTTTTTGTGGTTTTACTTGTATAGATTCCCGATCAGGTCGGGAATGACAGGGTGTGATCTTATAAGACCTTTGGACGGGTGACGAACCACCACGGTTCTATCCAGAAGAAAGAGACCATGATGGCAAATTGGATAAACAACAGAAGAAAAATGAGGGGAAAAAGTTTTTTGTTTTTTGCGGTCCCAACGAGACCAAATGCATACGGAAGAACGATAGCCATTTGATATGTCAATCTTGCAGCAGAATAATGATTGCTAACTACGTTATAGAGAAAATAGAAACCCAACATTGAGAGACCAAGCAGGCTCAAAACAATTGTGATGTTTCTATTTTCTTTCCATTGTCGCCAAAGACCGTAAAGGCTAAGAGGTAACAGAAGAAAACCAAGTGACCAGAGAATGAAGGCCTTTTTGTGGAATGGTACAAAGGGAGTAATCACATTGTGCCCGTCTGTGAAGAACGAATTCCAAGCACCTCCCAGAAGTGAATAATATTGAGTGTTGTACATATCCATCTTTGGGATCCAATCCAGACGATAGTAGAAGTCTAGCGATCGCTGGTTGCCCTTGGAAGCAAGCATGGTAGTTTGACTAGCGATATTTGAGGGTGAGCTGGTGTTTGCCGCACGAAGATAAATAGGGGTGTATGCCAAGACAAAAATAACAACTGTGATTGTGCCGTAGACGAGAAATCTCTTTAAATCACGGAGCGATAGGAACAAGGCGACGAAGACTGTAGGCAAAATGGTAATGATGGTAATTTTGGTCCATATTCCCAAGGATAAAGACAACAAGAGATAGAAAAAAGCTTTGTTTAGTTCTTTGCTGTTTGTTGCCTGGCTTAGGAAAATACAACTAACAACGGCGGAAATAATCCAGAAGGTGTTCAAAAGTTCATTGGTGACTGTGGACTGGAAGATGTTTAACATGGGCAGTGCTGCCAGCGAGAGCATCCCCAGCAAGGTGAGGTTTCTATCCTTAAAAATCTTTTGAATACCAAGTCCGACGACTAGAATAATCATCCAAAGAACAGCGATGTTTACATATTGAATTGATTTGATATCTCGGAAAATTGAAAGGACTGCCGCAGAGATGATGTAATAAACTGGCGGCTGATGAGTCTCGTACTCTGTGGGAGGAGGGATTTGACGATTGTCTGCTATGTATTTGACGTAATAGATATGGCCTGAACCATCGAAGCCGTTTGTGGGATTGTAGAGACTAGCGTTATGGATTCCGAGGATGATAGAGGTGAGAAAAACTAGGAAGGTGAGGACTTTGATGATTTTGTTTTTATGAGATTGCCAGAAATTTATATAGATTGCCCTTAGTGGAGTGAGATCCCTCGGCTCCGCTCGGGATGACGAATGAATTACCTGAGTTGTTTGTTTTTTTGCTGTTTTCATCGGTAGCGGAGTTTAAGGTCTGGATCCCCTTCCCACTGATCAGCATGACCATCTTCGTAATATCTAAGAATGTATGTACGATAAATGATAGCTAGATAATCCATGGCAAAATTTTGAACAGAAGTAATACCAACATTACTGGAAAAGTTATGGCTGATTTCTACAGGAGACTCAAATATTCTTGTGAAGCCAAGTCGGTTAGCGATGGTCAAAATCTCCAAATCAAAAGCCCACCTTTTTACGATCATTCTAGGGAGGACTTTAACTAGCACCTTCCTCTTAAAAATCTTTAGACCTGTTTGGGTATCAGTTACATTGAGGCCAAAGAAAAAACGGGTGGCCTTCTGGACGAAGAAGGAGAGTATCTTTCTTTGCCATGGATAGATTACTTTGCTCGCGTGATGTCTTTTGCTACCAATGATAATGTCAGCGTCGTACCATTTCATATGCTCAAGTGCCAGGCCAATACCTTTGGCGTGCAAATCAGATCCAGCATCGATAAATGCGATAGTACCACCTTTAGTGCGCGCCATCCCGTAACGCACGGCATACCCCTTGCCTTTGTTGTTTGGGTAAAAGTAGATTTTGATATTCTTACTAACCATTTTTTGCGCGTATTCGTAGGTCTTGTCCGATGGAGTCTTGAGACCATCAACCACGCACAGCAATTCATAAGGGCGATTTAACAGATCTAAATAGAGTTTGATGGTGGAGAGGTCTGATTCGATGGTCTTACAGTTGTATGCAGGAACAATCACAGAAAGAAGCTCAGGGATGTGCTTTGGCCTAACTTTTTTTACCACAGGGAGCATGAGTGAATTATACCTGAGAATGGGATGCTCCTGTAAGCAATTATTTGCGGTTTTTTACTACAAAAGTTGTGTATACCAGAAGTGCAAAGAATAGGCCAAAGAAGAGGTATGACTGCGACCAAACTGCACTTGAGATTGAAGACCGAGAAAGGTAAATAACTGCAGGTTGAAGGATGGTGACTAATAAAAGTAGGACATTGGCTTTCGGTCGGCCTGTAGCCATAAGATACGAGAGAAGAAACTGGCTGAGTCCAAAGAACATCATAGAAAAAGCAAATACTGGGAGCAATGGCGCAGCAGAGATGTATTCTGCACCGGATAAAATTCGGATAATAAGTGATGGGAAGAGGGCAAAGACACCGGCACCGATAAATCCTAAGAATGAGATTACAGCACCTAGTTTAATCAAAATTGTTTGAGCGGAGCCGGTAGCGGAATGACGATGTGCAGCAAGGGGAAGCATGAGACCGATGAGTGGAGTAAGGCCAAAAAGAATCATGCGACCAAGAATCGAAAGAGCTGAATAAAGTCCGGAGGTATGAGTGTCAAATAAGGCTCGGACAAGAAGGATATCCGATGACATGAGCGACATAGTACCAAGGGCGTAGATGAAACTCCAACCTGTAAAACCAGAAAGTGAAAATTGGGGGGAATCTTTCACCACAATTTTTGGATAGATACTTTGTTTGATATTCAAGAAGATTATGATGGTTACCAAAATTCCAGCAATGAGTTGCCCCAAAACAGCACCTGTTGCCCCAAAACCGAGTTTAATAAAAAGAATTGATAACAAAATTGTGACAATTACAGACAAAAATCCGAGCATTGTCTGCATTACAAATTTTTGGAAGGCCACAAGATATGAGCCGATGATGGTCTGATAGAGATTGATCATCATACTTACACCCAAGACAATAAAGGCTACAGAGTGAGCTTTGAATATATTTGCCAAGGGGCCAGAAAAGATGATCAAGATAAATCCCAGGGAAAAAGTGATGGGACTGATCTGCTTGAGTAAATAATAGAAAAATAAATTGACTGACTGATCATCTTTCTTTCCACGAAAATCGGCTACAAACTTGGTAGCTACTCCTGCAATTGTCCCCATGGGGATGCCGAGTAAATAGGTCAAAGAAAGATACGAAAGAAATTCTCCGTATTCTGGCGGGGTCAGAAACCGAAGGAGAATGAGGTGGAAAAAATAACGAAGGATATTTTGCAGAAAACTACCAACATAAAAAATCGCCGTGGATCTGGCGGTAGGAGTTGAGATGGCTTTGATTATCTTTTTCACTACAAATATAGTTTACGCTATTTATTTGATTTCGGGTAATGTTTGGTGTTAAATGAAATTATGGATAAATACAAGGTGTTGTATTACAAGGATGAGAATGGAAAGTCAGAAGCACTAGATTTTATATTCAAAGCGAGAAATGAAGTTCGAGCTAAAATCTACAACCAAATAAAACACCTAAAAGAATTTGGATTGACTAGAATGAATCCTAGTGTCCGAAAGCTGACTAACACTCCTCTATGGGAAGTGAGAATCCTTGGTAAGGATAACATTAGATTGTTCTGTGGTGTTGTTGAGTCGAGCGTCGTTATTTTCCATATATTTTCCAAAAAACAGCAAAAAACTCCTGCTGCTGAGATCAGAATTTCGCTAAAGAGGTACAGTGAGCTACTTGACATTTGATATCTTTTAAGGTATCATTTTAACTATATGAAAAGACAACTTATAGACTCCGATGACGTTTTAAAAGAGCTAGTAAAGGATAATGGCTTCGTGGCTGAACAGGATAAGATCGACGCCCAATATCAACTTGAACGAGCCATTATCGAGGCAAGAATGAAGAGTGGAATGTCCCAAAGAGATTTGGCCAAAAGTATTGAAAGTACTCAAGCAGTAATTTCTAGGATAGAGTCCGGATCGGTGAGCCCATCCTTGAAAACCATAAATAAAATCGCCATTGCACTGGGAAAGAAGTTAAAAATAGAGTTTGTTTCTCGGTAAGCAGTGTGCAAAAATCGAACATTGCTACTTCGAGGTTATTTCTTAATAACTGACACTGGATTGCCACTCCTGCCAGCGCGGGATCACAATGACTGGGACACGATACAATATTAATATGGCATTCATAAAAAAATACTTGATTGAAGTTCTTGGGGTGTTACTTGTGGGGCTTTTTTGTTTGTTACGTTTTGTGAATTTGGAGACTACGATGTTTTTTATCAACGATATGGGCAGAGATTTGTTGGTACTTCTGGACTGGCAGACTACAGGTAAGCCTCCCCTACTAGGACCTCAGACAAGTGCCCTCCCGATTAATCAAAGTGCAATATATTTCTATATGCTTATGCCGGCATTTCTTCTGACGGGTGGTTCACCAATGACATTATTCTTCACCAATGCTTTTGTATATTGCGGAGCTTTTTTGTTTGGACTATGGTCGCTTAGGAAACACCCCAAATTACAAATAGGGTTACTTACGTTTTTCTTCCTTGTAATTATGAGCCCCCAATATTTGGTGCAGAGTCGGTTCATAGTCTGGAACCCATCTTTTGTTACTCCATTTTTGGGGATGGCACTCGTCGCCTTTTATCTGCTTACTGAAAAATTTTCTCGAAATAGATTAATATTTTTTGCTTTTTCATTGGCTACAGCCATTTCAATATCTTATTCTGTGGCACCCGCGTTTATTGCTATAAATGCTTACCTAATATTTTTCTGGAAGAAGAATCGAATCAAAACTCTTTTCTTGGAAATGTTTGCGTTGTTTGTGGTTAATTTACCAACCGTTTTATTTGAGATTAAACATAAATTTGTACTAACATCGACCCTACTAGACAGAGGAACCATGCCCCAAAAGGCTAACGATATTTCATTTATCACCAAGTTTAATAGCTTGTTTGGGTATGGCCTGGAACTAAAATCTTGGCCGCTTGTCGTCGCCGTAATATTACTGGCGGTAATTATTTTTTGGTATGCAAAATCAAAGAAGAATGCGGAGCTAAGATTTTTTGCAATCCTACTGGCATCTACTATCACTGTTACCTTTTTGGTCCCACTTACGATTCACACCCATTATATTTTTGGGTTTACAACATTACTGTTCCTATGTATTGCTACACTTCCGAAAGCTCCAAAGATCTTGTTTTTGTCCGTAATTACTGCATATTATCTGTTTGATATGACTAAGTCAGGGCTTTTTAATCATGCTTCTCGAACTTATCAGCAGATGAGTAGTTGTTTCGCCACGGTGTGTAAAGAATTTAAAGAACCAATGTTTGTAAGTGTGCAGGCAAACTTCCACCCTTATCACAATGGACCGGAACATAGATATATGCTCAAGAAATCAGGTTGTGATGTTCGATATATTGAGGAACCTGGGGCAAGTGCGCATCTCATGACTGTGGTACTTGATGATTCGAGCTACCAGCACGGTGTGACGGCATACAATGAGCTAACGATGTTTGGGAAGAGTAAAGAAGTTAAGAGATTTGACTGCCAATATAACTTTGGGGCGGTGATTTTGAGGAAAGACTAAAAACGCAGGGTGCTTATTCGGATTTATTTATGTAGTCTCGCCTTGGCAGGAGACGAGTGGAGTTAGGAGACGAAGTAGCCTCGAGTGAAGAAGGCCACAGCAAAGACTGTTAGGACTGCGCAGATAGAATAATATGCAATTCTAATATACGGGTGCTGCCTGTCTATCCAGGTAGCTAAATATATGAATACTGGGAAAAGAACTATGGTGAAGCGAGGCATACTCATAAAGGTCCCCGCAAAGGTGGGAAGGATGAAAGAAAACAAGACAAAAAGCCAGTATGAAAAGCGAATTTTTTTGAAGGAAAAAATAAGCACCAACAATATTAGCGAGGCACTCAAAAGCTCCATTAGAACTGTGTAAAACAAAGGGTCGGCGTGATTAACAAATACAACCATCTTGATGTAACGATAAAAAATCTGATAGATAAGAACTAATTTGTCTGTTTCTCTGCCCGCAAAAACAGATTGAATGTATACAAAGAAAAAAGGATCTCCTGTTTTGACAGCTTGAAAATTGATAAAAGACAATAGGCCAAGCGGAGGCAGCAAAAGCGACATGGCTCGCGGATGTAGTGTTTTTTTTAGGTCTTTGCCACATACTAACCAATACTCATAGATCAAGGCTGGCCAAATGAAGATACCTGTGATCCTTGTGGCAGAGGCTAGTGCTGCAAATATCCCAGCAAGAAAAAAGTTATTTTTTCGGGCAAAGAAAAAACTCAAAACAATAAGTAAAAGGAATAATGACTCGGTGTAGACAGAACCAAAAAAGAAGGCCATTGGGAAAATCAAGATGAGGTAAAGTGCCGACTTTGCGGTCTTGGGTTTGTAATCCAAACGAATAAGTTTATACAAGAAATAGAGCGCTAAGATAAAGAGAAGATGAGACAAAATTATTCCAGAAGCGAGATACGAATCAAATAAATTGAAAGTTCTAACGGCAACTGGATAAACAGGGAAAAAAGCATAATCCATATCTGACTTGCGTTGGAAACCATAACCAAACTCTGCTAAATCCAAATAATGTCTACCATCAAAATTGGCCCACATAGAAAAAAGATTTTGAAATGAGGGCTTCTCAGTGAGTTCTGTAAACCCAGGTCTCGGTATGATGAAAAACATGCACGGAATGGCAATCAATATGAGAATTAATCTCCAACCCATAACCAACTTAAAGATTTGCTTTAAAGACATCTGGGTATTATGACTTATTTAGAACTTTTTTGTAGACATCAAGTGTCATTTTGGCGGTTTTTTGCCAACTGAAGTCCTTTGACCTTGCCTGGGCTGCCTGAATCTGAGAGCTTCTCTCTTTGGATGATAGAGTTATTGCTTTTTTGATGGCTTTTTCCATTGATTTTAATTTTTGAGGATTAAATGTGATGGCAGAGTCATGATAAATTTCTGGGAGGCTTGATGCATTTGAAGATACGACCAAACACCCAGCTGTCATGGCTTCTAGTAAAGGCAAACCAAAGCCTTCGTAAAGTGAAGGTTGAACATAAATATCTGCAAGGTGATACATTGCGTTTAGTTCTTCATTGGATACAAATCCAGGGCAAATTATGTGGTTATAGACCTGGAGACGGACCAAATCGATCAACTCAGGATGAACTGGCCCCTTAATTTCTTTTAGCATTCCACTGCCGACAATAACCAAAGGGATTCCCAGGCGGTCAGTAGCTTCTGCAAGTGAGGGAAGATTTTTGTTCGGGTTTGGTCCTCCGGCAACAGTGAGAATAAATTTGTTGGGTATGTTGTATTTTTTCTTCACCTCTGACAAGAGTTCTGAACTGGGTTCTTTTTTGTATTCATTCGCAATAGCCAGAGGGGTCACAAATATCTTGCCATTTGGTATTCGAAAAAGTCTTGCAATATCATTTCGTGAGTTTTCGGAGTCAGTGATGATGGCAGAAACTTTTCTTATTGCGAACCACTGGAGAAACAGATTGATACTTCCATGGAAACCTTTGGGGTATCTATTTGACATCACAAGTGGAGTTAAGTCGTGAATAGTCACGACGGTAGGGACTTCTCTGCTTACCGTAAGTGTGTGATAAAAAGGATCAAAAAAGGGGTAGTGAATGATATCTGGCTTTCGGTCTGTGATTTTTACGCTTGGAAGTTTTGCCAAAGATTTTGCAAGGTACTCTCCATAAAATCCCACTCCCCTACCTTTGGAATGTCCCCCAGTAACAATTGAAACTTTTATTTTGTTGATCATAGATTGTGTATTGTGTTAGGAATCTGACTGCGAAAAATCGTCTGATTTGTAGAGTTCCCATAGTTTCATATACGAAAAAGCGTGATGCAATCCAGAATAGAGAGAAAAAATGAAACCAGGGAAACCGTCCAAAAACCCTCGTCTTCTAAAATAGAGATTTAGAAAGGTACTGGCTGGTTTTAGTAATAAATACTTTATGGTATTAAAGAAGTGAACCCTCACCCCTGCCGCTTTGAGTTGGGATGCTGCCAGACTTGAGTAGCGATTTTCTCGGAGTAAATATCTACCGAAATCAGGGGTGGCGTAATGATCCAAATCTGATTTTAGCCAACCTATATTGCCTTTTACCACCATTTGTTCGTGCACATCTTTGGCAGGTAAATATGCCATACCTTTTTGAAACAATCTAATCACTGGGTCTGGATATTGTCCGGTATTCTTCAGATATCCTTTGAGAAAGAAGTTTTTGCGTGGTAACCAATAGGCTGCGGCCGCCTCTGATAACTTTTCTGGTTCGGGAAAAAGTTTAATTATTTTATTGACAGATCGCTTGAGAGGAGAAATCCATGTACTGAAACCAAATGATTTGTCTTCAAGGATACGGATGATTTCTCTTTTTAGCTCCGGGGTAACTCTTTCATCTGCGTCCATTTGCAGTATCCAATCAGATTTGGCCTGATCATTGGCAATTTGTTTTTGGACATGGAAAATCGGGTTATTTTCTCGAAGGAATACCTGTGCGCCATATTCTTTAGCAATGGCTACAGTGCGGTCCTGAGAGTGACCATCAACCATGATAATTTCGTCGGCAAAGTCTTTCACGGAATCCAAACAACCTGAAAGGACAGACTCTTCATTGTATGTAGCTAGAGTGACGGAAATTGTTTGACGCTTGTGTTTTTTCATTTGAATTTTGGCAGTCAATACCAATAGGTATAGGTGTAATTATACTTCGAAAGGTGCTTATTACTCTATTCTCCTGCGGTGCTGATGAACTTGAACATGGTCTTGCCCCCAGCGTCAATTACGCTGTGAAACACCTGGCCGTCATCCACAGACTCATCTGCCGCGACTATTAGAGCATTGGGAAGCTTCTTATCCTCGTTGTAGTTAATGCTTCGGAATTCGTATTTTCCAAATTTACGAACTGTACTGAAACCAAATTTGTCTCTAGGTGTCATCACCAACTCAGACTGCAAAGTCTGAGGTGGATATTTTAAGAAAAAGGCCATGAGGATGTATGGCTGATCGTAGCGGTCCGAGATGATAATGGTGTCGTACTTGTCGTAGTTTGCCTTCGTGTACTGTGCTATTTGGTCAAAACCATACTGCCAAGCAAAAGAAAGCTCATTGGGGTAATGCACATAATACAAATGCAGATATTGGCTTACGGAGAAAATGCCGATGGCAATGATTGTGAAATTTAAGATAATTGAAACAGGTTTGATTTTAAAACCGTTAATCGTGCTGACTATCGCAAGCAAACCCAACCCCATGATTATAGAGAGAGGGATGACCATGTTTTGGGCCCTGAGAGCATGAGGTGATTGAAAAGTCATAGCTGCTGCAACTGGGGCGACGAGAAACCAAATTAGAACAAACTTTTTCTCTTTGGAGTCTAACTGGAGAAGGCTCAAGAGTCCAAAAAATAATAGCGGAAATAAAAGTAGATAAGACTGACCCATGCCAGTGACCTTACTGCGAGCGATTTCGTCTCCAGTGACAAACAAAAATCTAGGAGAAAAATGAGACAGATAATTTTTGGTGAAGCGAAGCCCGTAGGAAAGATATTGATTGTGAACTGCTTTTACATAGAGATTAAGTACTGGGTGTTCGCGTCTCATCTCTAGGGCTTGCCAAAGAGGACCTGTGTCAGAGAAGACAGATACGCCCGTGAAGCGCGACTGTCCCTCTTTGGAGAGTAACTGCCCCGCGAGAGGAATAGAGACAAGTATGCCCAAGAGAGTTGCAGAGAGAATCGTCTTGGTTCTGGAATCAATTTTTAAAATTGATGAGGGGAATAGTTCTCGCCAGTAAAGAATGACGAGTGAAAGTGCAAGAATTGGTGAAATTATTCTAGCGGAGTGATAGGTATAGAGACTGACTGCCAAGGACAGAACGAACAAATAAAAGTATTTAGGTTTTTCTAGTCCCTTGAAAAATCCCCAAAGACCAAAAAGAATAAAGAAAAGTGCCGCGTTTACTTCCCAACCACCTCGAGAGAATTGCAAATGCCAAGGAGAAACAGCAAGAAGTAGGGCGGAGAAAATAGGTAGAGATTGATATGGATTCCCGATCAGGTCGGGAATGACAGAGATATTGTCTGCTTTGTATTTTTTGCTACTTTTAACAACGGACACAAACAACTGTTTAACGATTAAATAAACTAATAATACCGAGGCGACACCGAGCAGAGCGGACGGGAGGCGAACAGCCCAGATATTTAGCCCTAGAATTTTGACAAACGGTAAAACTAAGTAAAAATATACTGCTGGCTTGTAATCATCAAAAGATCGAAACACTGTGGGCCATGACACGCTATGCTCATCTTTACCCGTCTCCAAAAGCGACCAGGCGTTGTAACCTATGGCTGCTTCGTCGGCGTTTAATCCTGCTGGGAACTTGTCTAGCGAGACAACTCGAAGTAGAGTGGCTAGGACTAGAATCAAAATAATTGGCAAGTGTTTTTTCATTATGGTTTCGTCTTGATGACTCGGAAAATAATTTTACGATCTGGTGTCTCGATCTGTCGGAACAAGGCGACGTTTGAACCAGCGATGTCAAATTGATTATTGATGTTGCCTTCTGAGCCAATAAACAAGGTGTCTTTTTGGACATTCAAGTCATCAGAACCAAATTGATGGAACTCGACATTTCCCACTTTGTCTACGCGGCCAACGTCTAGCCCCCCGTCAATGAAGCTATTGTTTTGTTGATACAAGACAGGGTCATGCCCAGTAAAGAAAAGATAATAGATATATGGCTGTCCGTATACATCTGTGAATACGATCTTTTGCGTTGGGTTGTCCTTGATAATTTGGACTACCTGCTTATATCCATAATTAAATTCTTTGGCAAAAACCGTTTGGGAGTGAAGAAAATACACATCAAAAACATAGACACTTACCAATGCATAAATACCTAACAGGGGTAGTGCAAAAAACTTGAAGTTCTGGACTGCATAAAAAATTCCCAACCCTGAAACCATGGCGAGGGGTACTGTCATAAATAACGCTCGAACAGTAGAGAATTCAGCAAGTGTCAATGAAGCAGGAATTGGGGCGATCAGCAATAATCCAAGAATTATTTTGGTAAATTTCTCAGTTCTGTTTGCGACTAGATATATGACACCAAGTGTAAGCCAAATAAATTCCAGTGGGTTAAGCGCACCTAGTCCCGGAATGTGCCCACGTTCACAAACCACCGGTCCTTCATACAAAAGTACTTCAGGAGAAAAGTGGTATAGATATCTAGAGATAACCAGAGAAGTGGAAAGCAAAGTTTGACCGTGGAATAAGGGAGTCTGAAATGAGTTGGCCCCATCGATAGCGGTAATTTTTTCGGTAATACCTGGTTTGTAGTTAAAAATACTCAAAGTGCTAAGACGATTGCCCGCACTGCCAAAAATTGAGCCAATAAAAATCCACACTCCAAAGGCAACAAATGGAACAAGCAAAAGAAGTTTTTTGGGTGCCAGATAGAGTGACATTCGCTTCCAAAATTCTGTCCAGTAGATGATGATAAATAACAGAAAGACGAGCGGGGTGAGGAGTTTGGCGGCCTGATACATAGCCAGAGAAAGACAGGCGAATAAAAGTGAGGCATAGATAGATGACTTGCCATGAATGAAACGAAGAAAGTAGTAAAGCGCAAAAATTATTAATGTACTAAATACATTCACCTCCCAAGCGCCGTGAGAAAAATGAACGTGCCAAGGAGAAATTGCGAGAGCAAGGGCAGCAAAATCCCACGGCTGGATTTCGAAACCGTATATTTTTGTGGAGTGAGATTGCCACGGAGTACCTCGCAATGACGAGTTGCTGGATTGCTGCGCTTTGCTCGCAATGACGGCGGAAAAAAGTTCGCTGGTTAGTAAATATACACCTAGAATGGCCAAGACACCGATTATGGCGCTGGGGAAGCGTACCGCAAACTCGTTCATGCCAAAAATGGCGACGGCGGGGACAGTCAAATATATGTAGAGACCGGGTTTGTAATCTCCAAAGCTTTTGAAGATAATCGGGAGAAACGCCCCGTGTTCGTCCTTGCCTGTTTTGAGAATGGAGTAAGCGTTGTAGCCGATGGCTGCTTCATCCCAAGTAAGACCATTGGGGACGTCTGCAAGTTGCCAAAGCCTGAGAAACGCACCTAGTACGAGAGCTATTATTAGAATTGTGTATTTCTTCATGGGCTAGTGCCTTACGGTACTGAAGTTATTATATGCCTACATATAATGTCGTACCTTACGGTACTGAAGTTATTATAAACGCAGGAGACCCATCAAGGAAATTGACAGTTTTGATCACACTTGCATTTACTGGCAGGTGATCCGGGGAAGTGATTAAAAGGCTGTGAGCAGTAGATACTGACTCGCCACTTTCCAGCTGCAGTCTAGATGCTTCGATTGTGGGGATTTTCCAATCATTGATGAAATAGACATTCCCAACGCGGTCAGTCCAGTACCAATCCGACTTTGAAAAACGAATGTTATTATCGCCTGGCTGCAATTGTTTCGGATCAAGCATTGTGTAAAAAGAATAGAAAATGTGTGGTTCTCCGTATCGCTTGGTAATAAAAATTCGTTCGTACTCCGAACCGTGTTCTTTTATAAACGCAATCACTTGCTCATAACCATACTGCCAAGAGGAGGAATATTTGACTTTGTAATCAGAAAAATATTTTGACAAATAAAGTCCAGAAGAAATCGCTGCCAGTATAAAAATGATGAATAGTAGAAGTCGTGAAACTTTTTGAGGTACTAAGGTGGAAAGATAAGATAAGCCAATTGCGGCAAAGATCACTAAGGCTGGGATCATGGGGTTGGGCCTTAGAGCTTGGGGTGGGTCAATGGTGAGTGAGGCAGCAAGAGGTGAAAGCAATAACCAGGCAAGAAGAAACTGAACATTGCGACCTGATTGCCGTATGTTTTTAAATATAAATATCAGTCCAATTATGACGAGTAAGAATACCGGCAGGGATAACAAGTTTTGGCCTGGAATGGCGAACTGGTACTGTGATCCCCAAGTCTGGTAGAAAAATGCTGGAGAAAAATAACTTAAGTAATTTTTGGCTACCGTGGTGACAAAAAAGATAGGCCTATTGTGAATAAGTTTGGCAAGGACTGGTGGCAGGGCACTGTTTTGGTACGCTTCACCAATTTGAAAGACTACCGAAGGTGACAAAATCTTCAGCTTTTCATAACGAGCAGACCCTTCGCCAGAAAGAACCTGAAAAACGACTAATATCAAAAATAGTGAGAATATTATGATTGCCGAAAAGTTTTTTATTTTGGATAGCCGCGTCGCTTTTGCTCCTAGCAATGACGACCTAAAAATAAATACAGATAGTAACAGCAATAAGGGGACGAATATACGTTCGGTGTTATAAGTATGCAAGGAAAGTCCGAGAAAAAGTGAAGCAGGGAGAAGTGTGGATTTGTGATTAAAAAACCTTATCAAATAATAGCCGCCAAAAATAACTAGCGTCAGGGCAAGATTGGCTTCGAGTGCCGGTCGAGAGATAAAGATGTGCCAAGGTGAGATAGCAAGAAAGAAGGCGGAAAGAAGTGGCAGGTCTCTGTATAGTCCCGCAGTGGCGAGAGACGAGAGTTGTGGATCTCTTTTTGGTGTAAACAATTCTTTAGCCAAAAGATAAATACCGGGGATGGCCAATATTCCAGCAAGAACTGAGACAAAACGAACTGTAAACACCGACAGGCCAAAAATAGACACTGGAATTGTGGCCAGATAAATATAGACTGGGAGTTTGTAATCGCCGAAGGCTCTAAATATTAAGGGAAAAGATTTTCCCCATTCGTCTTGACCGGTTTTGAGTATGGAATATGCATTGTATCCATGACTAACTTCATCCCAATTAAGAGATGGTGGGACGGAATCAATGTTCCACACTCGGATTAATGCTCCAAGCAGAGTGATAAAAAATAGCGCGATTAAGCTTTTATTTTTAAAGATGGATTTCATAATAGAGTGGCTCACCAGACGGTAATCTAATTATGGCACTAGTTGTCGATACTGTATTAATTTCTGTTGTATCAACTTCTGGTCTGGTCAAGAAATAAACTGCCTTGGGTAGTGATGTTGCAACGTTTGGCTTGTAATCTACCATAGTCGCAATGTAAAAATTTGTATCTCCAATCCTGTTACCCTCCAAATTATTTGCCCCTGCTGTGGAGTTGTAAAGGGTGTGTGTTTTTACGAATTGTTGGAATTTTGATGGATCGTACTCCGTGTAATACAACCAGAAGATAAGAGGATGTTCGTACTTTGGTGACACTATTACTGGCTGATTGGGATATTTCTTCACTGCTTCCATAATCTGACCCATCCCTGCGCTCCAGGATCTTTCTGAAGTGAAGCGATAATGAGACCAATACTCGTGTAAATAAAAACCTCCTTCAATAAAAAGGAATAACAAAATCATGATAGTCCCCCATCGAAATGATTCTGCCAACTGATGAAAACCAAATGAAATTAACAGCACCAATGGCAAGACCATCATAAAATTTCTAGATGAGTGATTTGCGCCGTCACGAGTAAGAGCAGCTGGAAGAATGGCGGAGAGAGTGAAGATAACTAACAGTAATAAAAATGACTTTTTCTTTCCTTCAGCAAGTTTGTAAAGTCCAAAGAGTAAAGGAAGTAATAATATTTTTTCGAGCATTCCCCAACCTTGAACAGCATGTCTGGGATTGGTGTCTCCCTGTAAAAATAAATAGTCAAAAGAAACTGGTGTTATTAAGTTCTTGATAAATGTCTTAGCGACGAAGGTGACTTTGTTATGAACCAGCTTGCTATAAAAACCAGTACCAGAACCTACAGGAGCATTAGGCCCCAGGTCTTCTTTTCGTAAAAAATTTATCTCGGTAGGAATTGTGGGGTCTGTGAAAATAGAAATCTCGCTAAAGCGTTGGGCGGCACCACCATTGAGAAAAATAATCCCAACTGGGATAAATAGAATAGGAAGCAACAGTGCAGTTTTTTTCATCCAAAAAGCCTTGAATGTACCTGGAATTAGAAGCAAAACCAATGGATAAAAAACAAAGGCTAACTTGGCTGTGCTGTAAATCATGGGAGTAAGCGATAACAACACGAAACTGATCACAAGGTCTTGTGTTTGTTTACCTCTCAAATAATTTGTATAGAAGAATAAACCCCAGACCACAAAGGCAAAAAGCATCGAAAGTTCAAAACCTATTCGAGAATAAGTGAAGTGCCAAGGCAGAATTGTGAGGATTAGGGCAGACCAAAATCCCGGGGATAAAGTTTGTTTTGGGTTGGATAAATCAAACAATATAAAGAGATTGATGGTCAGAAAGCATATGGCGATAATTGCCAAAATTGAGAAAATTGCGGGGACAAGTCTAATCGCCAGATCCAGACTGATACCGGGAAGAAGAGATACGACTGCCGTAGCGTATATTGGCAGAGCGGTGCGAACATCGGAGAAGGAGTGAAACTGGAGTGGCAAATAATTACCCTGATAGTCACTACCTGTCTTCAAAAATGATTGAACTTGATAGCCAATATCTACTTCGTCAGAGAACAGACTAATAGGATTGGCAAGAAGTCCGGAAAAGCGCAAAACTACAGCAAGTAATACAACCAAGAATAACTGCCAATGTTTTTTGAATACCTCATTTAGTTTCATTTGATCTTGGGATTTGTTTTGATAATTTTGAAAGCAACTTCGCCACTGGGGTATCTAACCTCGTCGATAAGGGTAAGGTGGTGCTCCGCAATTTGCTGCTCGGAAATCGTCAGTCCATCAGCAAAAATATATTTTTCAACATTTTCTGTATCTGTTCCCCAGACTAGGTCTTTGACTGTGATTCTGCCTAGGTTTTTGTTGGGATTTCTCGTCATATTCGTATAGTACTCCGCAGCTGATACCTCAAAGTTATCCCTTTGATATGTCGCCGGATCGTATTGAAGGAAAAAAAGTAGCTCAATGTAGGGATGACCTCTGGAATTATCTACTTGAATAGGTATGTTAGGATCTAAGTCTGGAATAGTATCAACAACTCTTTGCCATCCGTAATCCCAGTAGACTAAACGAAAATAGTCATTAAAATGAAAAATTGAAATATACATTTTGGCAGTAGAGACCAAAATCAGTAAACAAACAATTAGGTATTTGGTTTTGCTAGAGATATGAGACAATATTTCGAACATTTTTAAAGTTCCAAATGCTGTGATTATCACGAGAGGAACAACCATAGGCAATGATCGAATGGTGGAATATGGCTCTCTAGTAAGCGATGCCGGGATTGGTGACAAAAGTAAGATTGTAAAAACAAATGTTTTGAGGTCAGTCAAATCTTTCTCTTTGATTAGAAAATAGAATCCAACCAATAAGAATGGGAACTGCCAGACAAAGAATGTAGCCAAATCCGGAAATGGTTTCCGTGGTCCTGAGTCTCCAATTGAAAAAATGTATCTTGGGGAAAAATACGAAGTATACAAAGAGAAAAATTCTTTGAAAGAGAGCAACACCGTACGATTAACAGATTTTTGAATGGGGCTCACTGCTTTCTGATACCCCCATGGTTTTTGCAAAGTGGAAGAAAAAATATTTAGAGCCGAGGTACGTGCTTGAAAGCCAGGAGTGCGCATTATGGAGACTGTTGGCAAGATCAAGAGGAAACCAATAATTGAGCTTATCAAAACTGGGATTGCATAATTACCCAATCTTTGTGAGAGTGGTTTGAGAAAACGAATGGCCAGTACTAGAACCAACAAAGGAACTAAAAATGTTTCTGCACGATATGCAGAAAACGAAATGGCGAAGGAAATTGCAGATAAAATAAACAGCCAAGATTTTTTAAGAGAATGGAAAAAGAATAGGGCGCCCAGAAGGAGGAAAAAAAGGGCGACATTCGTCTCGTATGCAGTACGGCTGTAAAGAATATGCCATGGGGATATGGCCAAGAACACAACGGAGATTAGTGATAATTGAGTTCTGTACTTATCTGGAGAAATTTTCTTGACTAATAAGTAAAATACCAAAAGAGTTAATGATCCAAAAAATGCGGATGGGAGACGCACAGAGAACGGCGTTAAGCCGAAAATCGGCATGAGGGGAACTAATAAATATGTATAGACAGGGCTTTGGAAAGTGGTAAATGATCGGAACATGATGGGGAACGATTTTCCAAACTCATCTTTGCCCGTTTTGGAAATCGAGTAGGCATTGTATCCAAGCGCAGCCTCATCTATGTGGACCCCATTCGGGGTTGCTCCTAGTTTGTAAAACCTAAAAAATGTACCCACAAATAATGCGAGAAGAAGTACGAGGAGTGGTGTGAATTTGCGAAGATTATTCATTTATTTGAAAACAAATAGGCGAATTAATTCTACAAAACTTAGTGGAATAAAAATTGCAGAGATAAAGAGATAAAACGATGAGTTTAAGGAAAAAAGTTTTTTGATACCTGAATATGCTAGTAACATGATTGGCAGATATAAAATAAAATCAAAACGGTCTTGATTGTTGATGAATGCTAGTGAAATTGCCGAAGAAATAAATATGGAAAAAATCCAGCGTCGATGTGAATTTTTAAAAACATAAAATAGCCCAAACAAAAAGGGGAACAGGGTCAAGTAAGAAAATTTGGTTAGGTTTTGATTGCCACCTATCTCTCGAGGATGGAATGAGAAAAAATAGTTATTCAAGTCTAATGATTCGAAAGCATTTGACCTAAATTTCTCTTGAAAAACAGTTGTTTTGTTCTCATAAAGCCTTGCCAGATTGCGGTTTGGAATTAGTGAGATTTTCTTAATGATAGTGTCGGTGGCCAAAGGATCTGGGGTAAAAATTGAGTAGGCGTAGAATATTTTGAGAGAAAGAGCTGAAACAAAAAGCAAAATAACTAGATAACTTACTTTTGCCAATAAGGTGTGAATTGACCTGAAATTAAATACAAAAGCGATCAAAGGAAAAAATAAATATACAGGGTGAATGATGGGAAGGATCAGGTACAAAAATTGGTGGAATTTAAACTTTTTTAGATATAGTACCCAGTCAGCGACGAGGACAAGCGCGGCAAAAACAAAAGGCTCCCAACCATGTCTGTTGGCAAGAATAAAAGAAATCGGCCAGAATATCGAGGTCAGAACTACCGAAATCCAAAAAATAATTTTCTTCATGTTATCTATATGAATTATATGCGCTACCTTTCGGAAATGGCATACAGACCAGATGACTGATTTAGAAACGGTACATAGTATTTTTGATTTTTGGAGTTTAAAAGCTCTGAGGGGAAACTCCACGGACTGGCGATGTAGAGATTGTTCTTGGTGTGATCCATATCAGGCCAATAGACATTAACAAAGTGATAATTTTCAAAGTTTTGAAAAAACTGACCAGCCACCTGCCTTTGAGGGTGGGCTATATACGTAGCTGGATCGTACTTCGAGTAGAATAAAAAATATAAATAAGGAACGCCATAAGTGTACGGACCTGCAGATCCAAAACGTGAGTCAATATAGACATTGTCATACTCCTGATGATGGTCGCGAGCATAGATAGCCATTTGCCTCCAGCCATAAGAGCGAGTCTCTGATAGCTCGACAGGATAGTGGAGAGCATAATAATCTACAAATCTGAGAATCCCAAAGATAGAAGCAGATAAAATTCCAGTGATAAAAACCGTTCTAAGCATTTTGTGCTTGAGTAAATTGAAGGTAAAAGTAATTCCAATTGAGATAAGAACTGCGAATGCTGGTAAGGCATTCAAAGTCCGAAGAGCATGCTGACTATTATTTGTAACTGAGGCAGGCAATAAGGAAACCAGTATCCATATCGAAATGAATTCAGGTACATAACTTGATGTAAAAAAGGCATTGATGATTTTCTTATTAAAGAATAACAAGAAAATTCCAGTCACAAGAAATGGGTACTCAATGGCATAAAGTACTCCCTGGCCAGGATGTCCTAGTGTCGCCAAACCAAGTCCAGATGAAAGATAAAAATTTGCGGAAAAATACTCGAGTAAGCGCTTATACCAAAGAGAAACAAGACCAAAGAAAGAAGTAAGCCAAGAAAGTGGGTGGGATAAATAAACAGGAATCAACCCATTGGTGTAGTCAAAGTCTTTGGACAAGAGGGTCATGCTCCCACGCGATGAACCGAGACCAAATATATAATTCTTCAGGAAAAAGCAAGTCATAGCAATTACGACTAAAGCCATCAATCTGAATGCATTATTTTGTGTTTTGTGCCAAGAACCAATACTGGCAACGAGCAATCGAAAATTTGAAACTACAAAGTAAAGATTGATGATGGGAACAACAATTTTGTTCGAGTGATAGGTGATCGCAGATAAATAAGCAAAAAAGATAACAAAAAAGAAGTTTAATTGGGAGTTCTTTGCCAAAAAATTAAATATCATGATTATGTTGGCCAACAAAAACGTCATCGCGACCACCGCTTCAAATCCAGAACGAGAAAAGACTATTAACCAAGGAGATAAACTAAAAATGATAGTGGCTAAATAAGGAAGGACAGTGTTTTTTCTGTTAAAAATATATTTTTGGACAAGTATCCAAAAAAGAAAAATATTGATTGTGGAAAAAAGTGCAACTGGCAATCTTGTTGCCATTTCGGTTAAGCCAAATATTTTTACAAATGGCACTGTCAGATAAATCAGAGTCGGGGCCTTGTAATCCCCTACCGATCGAAATGATGTGGGCATGAAGTTACCCCACTCATCTTTTCCTGTTTTGAGGATCGAATATGCGTTGTAGCCGATTGAGACCTCATCAATAGTTAGTTCAGGAGGGAATACATCAAGTTTGTAATATCTAGTAAAAAAAGCAATGATTGCGATTATGACCCAAAAAGAAATGGTTTTGAAGTTCATAGATAGAAATATTTGGATACTTGCAGGTGATACAGCAGATAAAGGCAGATGATAGTCAAAAATATTTTTTGAGTTCTTTTGGTCGATACAGCATATCCCTTAGCAGCCAGCAGTGCCAGGAAATAGACTACAGAAAAACCATAGATCATAGCGTCGTCTACATACGACAAACCACAAAAAAGCAGTAGAGAGGTGAGACCCAAGATGAACTGGTAATTAGTCTTTTTACCTTTAGTGTCTTTTCTTTCTTTGAAAAAAATATATATAAAGTAAATGTCCCAGGGGAAAAGGTATCCTAGTGGGTAATAAGCATTAGTTTTGTGCCAATAGCCAGAGGCGAAGATGGCCGCTGGAGATAAAAGTCTATCGAAATTTCTGACAAAAGAGTGGCTGAGTTCTGCCTTGTTATGTATCAGCCTGGAAACAAAACTATTTTGAAAGTCTGGGTGCTCACCTCTTTGAGCATTGATGGCGTTAAGAGATCCCAGATCCAATCCGGGGCGAGGGTGATAAATAAGAACTGAGACTATCAAAATTCCAACGAATACCAACAGGGTTTTTGTCGATGGGCTTCGAAACAGTAAATAAAGCAAGTAACCCAGGAGAAGTGACAAAAGAAGAGAAAATATTGGCTGTCCGGAGAATATAACAAGGGGAAGAAGCGAAAGATAAAAAACGACAAAAATACTTGTTTTTTCTCTCACCACAAAAATGGTCGCAAAAACGATGGAGCCAAGTAGAGCGAGGATCATTGGGTGATTGATTTCTTGTACCGACCAAACAAATCTAAGATAAGAAAAATACTAACCCCTGCAAATAGACTTCTCACAGAGCTCTTAAGAAAAACTACATCTGTCTTGGACGCTAATAATTTGTCTATCCCAGGAAACGAATTGAGATTTTGATTGATTACCGCAAAGAGTCCCACAGAGAGTGAGTTCTCGAAAGTTAGAACAATAAAAACATAGCAGGCAAACAAGGTAAGAACCATCCAAAAATTACGCCAATTGTTTGCAACCGGCTCAATTACTAGAAATGGAGCAGCCCAGATAAACCACTGTGGATGATAGTGAGTGACAGAAAATAGAATTAAAAAATAACTGAGGTAATATCTCCAGAGTTTGGCCGATGTATTTTGATTCCGAAAGGCGTGAAGATAAACGAGTACGATAGCTAGCAAGTATGGATAAATACCCTCTGCACCAGTTACCATCCACTCCATATAGAACATCTTTTGTGACTTGGCTCCAAAGACCATATATTTGAAGGCAGACGAAGAAAGAAAGGGAGCTATCGAAATAAGATATGGGAGTATCCCACAAAGTGCAATTTTGAGCTTATTCCAAAAGTCTTTACCGCAAAAAATAATAAATGGTAATAAAAAGATAGGGTATTGCTTGTAAGCCGCACCAATCGAGATCATGGCAGCTGCCAAGTAGAGATTCTTTTTCTTAGCGTAGTAGAGGGAGAGAATTGTAAAAAACACAGGAATAATGTCGAAGACCCCCATGGCAAAAGTGGCATAAAAAGTGACGGGGTTAAACAGCCAAAGAAGAAAGACTGTTTTCTTTTTCTTGATGTCATCAAAGAGAGTTGTCAGAGTGAAGGCAGTAATGATATCGACTATTAAGTAAGGTAGTTTGAGAAGTATGAGATTGAAAGTTAGCGAAGGAAGTTTGTAGATTGCAATTCCGTTCATAAGATCCAAAAAGAACTTCTCCGGGATGGCCCAGGAAAATATTTTAAGAAATCCACCCAAGGTGAAGTATGTAAGAGGCGGATAAATAAAGATGTCCCCTACCCCGAAGTTTTGCACCAGCGGATGAGTTTTGGGGAGACTCACTAAGTAGTCGTAGATATTAAAGATGTTTTTGTAACCGAAGAAGTAGCTAGAAAGTATTTGGCCTGACAAGTCGGGGTGAAAAGTAATACCAGAAAGCACCAACCGAAGAATGATAGCGAAGACTAACAAGAAAAAGAGGCCTTTAGTTAGTTTCATGGATTTATTATATCAATTGAAGGAGCCTTGTTGGGTTTGCTAAAATTGGGAGGTGAAACTAAATAAATGGCTGATTTCTGGGATTGTTCTTTTGGTTGCAGTCGGAGTACGTTTCTACGGTTTTCGAGAAAACATATATTTTGGTTTCGATGAAGCCAGAGATGCTTATACATCTACCCAGATGTATCTCACTCGGGACTTTAAACTACTTGGCCCCCCTGCCGGTAGTGGTATCGGGATATTTCATAGCCCATTGCATTGGTATTTGGTCGGGCCGATTTATTTACTGGGAGATTTTGACCCCGCCTTTGTAGCGGCAACTTTTAAACTCATCAATGCCCTGGTGGCTCCAGCACTGTTTCTTGTCTTACTTAATCTCTTCCCAACAGCTGTTGCATTTTTGTCATCACTTTTGTTTGCTTTCTCCTACGAACAATATTTATATTCGGGATACGTTGGGAACCCCTCATGGGCGATATGGGCTTTTTTGCTGATATTGTATGGAACATCGCTACTTGTGGGGAAGTCGAAACGTAAAAATTTAGGGGTATATTTGATGCTTGCTGGAGCTGGGATAGCTTCATGCTTTAACTTGATGTATTTGTATGCTTTTTTCTTAGTGGCAATCATAGTTTTTTATTTCCGCAAAGACATAAAAATTTTTAATATTAAGTTTCTTGTTACAAGTGCAATAGTTGCTTTTGTGTCAATTTCCCCGTATTTCTTGGCAGAGCTCAAGAGTGGTTTTGCCCGAGTTTTAACTTTTGTTAATTTGTCAAAGCAGGGCTTTGGCCAAACCGAGACTCTAACAGAAAGACTGGCCATTTTGATTGAAAAGTTTTTGTTAATGTTCCACGACAATGTTTTTGGGTATTTGAATAACAATTTATTAATCGCATCTCTAGCTTTTGCTTTGATTGTCTGGGTATATCGATTTCACAAATCGAACGCGACTTCACTTCTAGTTATTTGGATTTTTGGGGCATTTATCTTGATACCTTTTGGGGTCCACCGAGGTTATTACAACAATATTGGCTTGGGATTGGGTGTTATTGTTTTGTTTGCAATGTTCCTCATGGATACTGCCAAGAAATCAAAATTTATGTTTGCGGTGATTTTGTTAATAACAATAGTAGGTAATTTAATACTGATAAAAGGCCAGTCGGGAAAAAGTCTCCCTGTCTCTTTTAAACCACAACCAATGATGCGACTAGTTGATGAAATTGCGGTTATGGACGAGATGTACACACAAGCAAATGGTGATGGTTTTACGATTAGGCATACTGGGATACCCTACAAAGTGCAAACTCTGTGGGCATATCTCTTTAATTATGTGTCTATTAAAAAATACGGCTATCTTCCCTTCTGGGAGAATGGAAATACCCTTGGTTTCCCCGGCGAGTTACCCATCCCAAAAAACGGAACTACATGTCTCCGTTTTCGAGTTAGAGAACCGGACAGAGGGTTACCCCAGAATTTAATTGATGAAGATATTGTGACGGAAAACTACTTTTCGACTGTGACTAAGGAATCTTTGGTCGGTGATTTTGTCGTGGAAACTAGACAAGCCAAAGACCCAAAATGTCACAGGGAAAGACCTTAATTTTTCTTACGTTAGTTCTGGTATACAATTGTGATTACGGTGAAACAAAATAAACTTTGGATTTTGGGTTTAATATTTGTAGTAGCGCTTGCAGTGAGGTTTTTTTATTTTCGAGAAACAATTTATTTTGGATTTGACGAAGCTAGGGACGCGCTTGTATCCGAAAACATTTATTTGAAAGGCGATATCAGACTAATTGGACCACCTGCGACTGGAGACACTGGACTTTTCCATGGACCTGCCTACTGGTACATGGTCGGGCCTTTGTATATTCTCTTTGGGGGAAATCTTTACTTGATGGCAGCACTTTTTAAACTTATAAATGCTGTTGGTGTTTTTGTTGTTTATGGTATTGGGAAAAAGCTATTTAGTGAGAAGATTGGGCTGGTAGCCGCTTTCCTTTTTGCGATATCTTTTGAACAAAGTCAGTATGCCACGTACGTCGGCAAGGAATCAATTGCACTAATCCTTTGGCTGCTTACAGTTTATTCTGTTGTTTCGATACTTAAGACTGATCTGTTTGGGAAAAATTTCTCCTTGCCGGTGATAGCATTTAGTTTTGGATTAATGCTGCAATTTAATATCATTTATGCAGGATTTGGTATTGGGCTCTTGGGATTTGCTATCGTCATTTTCAATAAACTTAAGCATATTAGTAAAAAATCGTGGCTTTGGTCTGCTGTTTTGTTTGGACTAATGATGTCTTCTTACCTCTTGGCCGAACTTAAGTATGACTTTCGAGAAATAAAGTCTGCGATTAACTTGGTGACTAATGGCTTTGGAATTATGAGCCCTGGGGAATCAAAGTACACACTTTACTGGAACAAGTATTTGATTATGTTTCGTGACAACATAATTGGACTGTCGATAAATGTTGATTGGCAAAAATTGTCTATTATTATTGTTACCATCACATTTACGGTTTGGCTCCTAGCTCGCGCACTTAAGGAAAAAAGTTACGCGATTTTACTTATCTGGCTCTGGACGTGGATGGGAATAATGCTTGCAGGCGGACACATGGCTTATTACACAAATGTGGCTACGAGTGTAAGCATCTTAGTTGGTGTGGCATTGATTTTGGATAGGTATGTAAAAAATAAATATTTGTTTTGGATAGTTTTGGTTCTTGTTACCACAGGGAATTTGTCCTTGATAAATAGTAGGCGTATATCTGGATTGATTCCCGCGATTAAACCGCAACCATATATGAATTTGATAGACGAAAGAAAGATAGTTGATCAAATGTATACTGCAGCCGGAGGAAGAGGTTTCACCCTAAGATTAACTGGTATCCCCTACAAAATTCAGACAGTTTGGTATTACTTGCTACGTGAATATGGTTATAAGAAATATGGATATTTCCCCTACTGGGAACACGGAAATGTAGCAGGATATCCAGGAGAACTTCCAACACCAAAAAATGGAACTACTTGTCTAAGATTCTTGGTGCGAGAACCTATGACGGGATTGCCTATTTCTCTCGTAGAACTAGATGAAGAAGAAGAAAATTATTTTTCAAAACTGGTAACTAGGTCAGAAATTGGTTTGTTTACTATTGAAGAAAGACTGGCGCTCGGGAATGACTGTCATAACGACAAGCCCTAGTCTCTGAATTTTTTACCTCGTAGGATTACTTGCCATTTGTGACCGACCCAGAGAATTGCATTGAGTATGGAAAAATAAAAAGGTCCATAATAAAGCTTAGCCGATGCAAGCAATGGACTCTTGAGGTGACTGGTGAAGTTGCCACTGACTCCGTGAGCATGTTGAACCTTGGCTTTTGGGAAGTAATAGACAGGCAAGTTGTGTTGGTGTAGTCTGCGACAAAACTCGACATCTTCATAATAGAGGAAATATCTTTCATCTAACCCGCCGACATAATCAATCGTAGATTTGGGGACCAAAAAAGCAGCCATAACGGCAACATCGACTTTAGTTATCTCGTCACCAGGATTGTACTTCTTGTAGCAATTCTTGCACCCAAAGAAGTTGTACTTAATAGCATTTGTAATCGTCGGGAATTTAAAACAGGAAGGTTGAATCTTCCCGTCGTTTCCCAAAAGTCTAGGAGCAACTGCTCCGAGTACGGGAGTATTTTTGGCAAAAGTTAGTAAACTTGATAGAGCGGTACCTATAATTCTAGTATCTGGATTGATTATCAAAATGTATTTCCCTTTGGAAATCTTAATCCCTTGGTTGATGGCAATCGCAAATCCCACATTCTCAGTGTTTCGAATAACTGTGGGTTTGAGCGGGTGTCTTTCGGCGATATCGGCACCCTTATCTGCTGGATAGTTATCTACAACGATTATTTCTTTGTCAATGTTGTCTCTGTTTTTTTTAATTGAATCTAGAAAAGGTCCAATCGTATCTTCGGATCGATACCCTACCGTGATTATTGATAGCTCAATTTTGTTCATACCTTTTGGTTTACTAATGACAAGATATCATTGTCTGATTTTATAAAAAAGTTTGATTGTTTGTTTGCGTGAAGTCTGGCGACTGCCGCAATTACTACCCTGAGGTAGCCAGGATGTTTGAGGGTGTGTGCGAGTAAAAACATAAAATGAGATCTTCGAAGATTTTTGTCAGTGATATTTGCCCAAGTGAATAGTAGTTCATTCCTTTGCTTTATCAGACTCACATAATTGGGGTTTAATTTTTTGGAAGTTGATTCGTGTTGATGGTAGACGATTGACGAGTTGCCCCAAATAATTTTATATCCCATTTTCCACGCCCTATATCCAATTCCAATATCCTCCCAGTAAAACGGTGCATACATTTCGTTTAATCCTCCGACTTTGTCCCAAATACTACGCCGAAAAATTGCACTTCCACCAGATGCCCAAGCAGAATATCTGGGATGATCCTTGTCCTCGCCTCTAGAAAACTGCAACTTACCATCCTTCCAAGAGACCAGTGGCCAAGATGATTCGTTTTCATTGAAAGAAACCGCAAACAGTTTGTCATCTTCAAAAAACTTAAATATATTTTTTAGGTAATCCTTACCTGGATGAACGTCATTATTCATGAGAATTAGGTATTCAGATTTTGAAACGGCCACACCCTGATTAACTGGTTTAGTGAAACCTAGGTTGGTTTTGTTCCTGACGACTTCTATTTCTGGGTATTTTTGAGCCAGCCAAGTGACTGTGTCGTCTGTACTTCCGTTGTCTACCACAATGATTTTGTGTAGCTGGTCTGTGTTTTTGATAATCTCAGGCAGGTGCTTTTCGAGTAAGTACTTACCATTGAAGCTAGGAATAATTATGTCGATAAGGGGTTTCATCCTGCCTAAAGTATATCAGGGACCATGTGGTTTTGGCTTGTGGGTGAATTATAATAACCATAGATTATAAGTACCTGATCTTGACCCGATATGAAAAAAATAATGAAGTTTTGGCCGTTTTTGGTTTTTGTGATCGCTAGTTTTACTTATTATTGGCAAGTGTTTCTTAAACGTTACGTTCCTTTCCCTGGTGACTTGATGGTTGGTGCTTATCTGCCTTGGCTGGAGAGCAAGTGGGGATTCCCAACTGGAGTCCCGGTAAAAAACCCACTAATATCTGATATTTTTTCTCAATTTTATATGTGGAAGAGTTTGATTGCCGAAGGCTGGATGCATCTACAGATACCGCTTTGGAATCCATATTCCTACTCAGGTTATCCCCTACTCGCCAATTTTCACTCTGGTGTCTTTTATCCATTCACTCTGATATACATGCTGCTTGGTGATATCCATGGTTGGAATTTCCTGGTGATCTTCCCGTCTCTGGCTTGTGCGATTACCATGTATCTTTTCCTGCGTGAAATTAAAGTCAACAAAGTTGGTGCAGTCTTGGGAGGATTGATATACGCATACTCTGGTTTTGCAATTAGCTGGGCTCAATTTGTGACAGCAGACCACGCAATGATTTGGATGCCACTCATTTTTATTGTTCTCGAAAAATATTTCAAAACCAAGAAACAATTCTTACTTTATTTCTTACCTTTTATCTTCTTTTTGCTAATTACTTCAGGCCACTTCCAAATTATGGTCTATATCACCATCCTTACAGCGGCTTATTTTGTCTGGAAGTGGTTGGATGAAAAAGATTGGAAGTTGATTCCACCTATGATTATTCCAGGAATTTTGTCAATTGGGATCAACGCTTTTCAACTACTACCAACACTGGAGATTTCAAAGCTAGGGCTCAGATCGGTAGAAAATTACATCTCAGCCTACAACTATGGACTGTTACCAATGAAATACCTGACTACACTACTGGCTCCGGACTACTTTGGAAATCCAGCAACCGGAAACTTTTTTGGGGTGTTTAATTATCACGAAGCTATTTTTTATACTGGTGCCTTTGCTATGTTTTGTTTTGTTATGTCTCTTTTTCTTTTTCGAGCAAATAAATACATTCGGTTCTTTGTCTTTGCGGCAATAATTTCTTTTATGTTCGGATTTGATACCCCTCTTGGTAAGGCTGTGTATCTTTATAATGTTCCAGGCGTATCAACTAGTGCTGCGGGTCGAGTAGCGGTTATTTTTTCCATGAGTCTAGCTGTCCTTGCAGGCATTGTCGTGTCCAATTTGGAGAAAATTAGTTACAAAAAGATTTTTATAACCATTGGGGCCATGCTATCCGCATATGCTGGAATCTATTATCTGGCTAAATATACAGATAAAATACTGATAACACCGGATAATTTAAGTTTGCTGCTGGCAGAGCGGAGAGCAATTACGTTACGGAACTTAATACTGCCAGGCGCGTTTGTAGGAGCATATTCAGTAGTCTTGGTAATGTCCAAAAAATGGCAAATATTTACCGGGCTACTCTTGGTAATGGTTTGTTTGGAAATGTTTAGGTTTGGTTGGAAATATATCCCCTTTATCCCCGAGAGAATTGTCTATCCAGATACTCCGATAACACTATTCCTAAAAGAAAAGAGCAAAACAGAAGTGTTTCGAATAGACAGAGAAAGAGCAGAAATTATGCCACCTGCAACTTGGATGCAGTATAGGTTCATGAGCCCTTCTGGATATGATCCAATGGCTCTGAAGGACTATGCTTTGGCTTACCAGGAGAAGATAAATGGTAACTTCAGTGGGAATATATCTAGGTATTCAGAACTTGAGAGATACGACTCAGTGGCGCTAGGTGAGTTTAATGTAAAGTACTTGCTGGTAGTAAAAAGAGACAAAATTGGTAAGCTCGGAGGAGATAATATCACATACTCGATTGATCAGAAGCAGTGGAAAAAGGTTTTTGAAACGGAGGCAACGGCAATACTCGAGAATACTAACTATCAAAGTAGAGCAAGACTAATTGACAATAAAACCGGTGAAGTTGTGATTACCTCTTATACTCCAAACACAATAAAAATCACTTACAAAAATGCGCCCGGTGGCACCCTTCTGCTTGCGGACACATACTATCCTGGATGGAAAGCCTTTGTAAATGCAAAAGAAGTACAAATAGATAAGTGTGAGGGAGTCTTCCGATGCATAAAACTTACTGACGAAAACGGAGAAGTTGTCTTTGACTATCAACCACAGAGTTTTTGGACTGGGGTGAAGATTAGCATACTCAGCTTAATCGCAACGGTAATCCTCCTGATACTTCTGAGAAAGAAAAAGTAGCTACTTTTTGCAGGGTGACATCATCTTGACTTGGGTCCCCCAAGGAAAAGTACTTTCTTTGGTGGTGCAAAGCTTGGAGAAGTTTCCGAGCCAAGCTTCGGTGCGGCTAGGCATATCTACGTCTTTTTCGATTATAAGAAAAGTTAGGTCTGCAGACTCAAGTGGTCTGGAGTTGGTCCACAATTTGTCCACGTCTCTGATATATTCTGGTTGGCCAGGAAGATACGCTGTTTCAAATGGTTGATACCCATACTTCTGATTACCGTACCACCAAAAAAGATGATTGTAGGGGAAATCGTAAACCGATGGTAGATAACTAAAAACTTTGAACCCCTTCCCTTCTGCATTCTGGTAGACCCAATCAACAGCAGCTAATTCATTCCTCATATTGCTGCGGTCATCTGAAGGTTTAAAGGCGACGTCTCTGGTGTAATCTGTTTGTGATTTAACTGAGTAATAGATGGTGGAATATATTAAAAATATGGCTAGGACTTTGAGAATTTTAAATTTGCACTCCAGTAAGTAATTTAAGACGGCGCTTAGAAAGATGACTAGTGGAATGGAAAGACCCAAGGTATACCAGATTTTTAGTTTTTGCGGAAAGAGTAAATAAAAAATTGCAGAAAACAAAAGAAAATAGAGCGACATGGACCATGGTTTAAGGGATGCTTTCTTGGATCGAAAGACTATCAGGGAAAGCAAAAGCAACAATCCAAATAAATAAATATATGGCACCCAATTGGGTGGAAGATGGCTTGACCTTAGGACTAAGAGATTTAAGTGCTCCCAGCGCTGAGCAATTCTCTCCGACATGTTGATCTTCTCACCAAGCATGTCCCCCTTCCCTCCGAACTCGGACAAGAGAACTTTGGTCATTATGAAACTATGTTTTAGCTCAAAGAGAATTTGAGGAATTAAGGTCGCTCCGAAGCCGATTATCAGAGCCATCATCTGTTTAATTTTGGTCTTATCGAACAATAAATATAGAAAAGCAAAGGGGAACAGTAGTAAACCAAATGCGGCCTCTATTTGCATAGAGAGTCCTGAAATCAATCCTAACAGAAGCAGATTTCTGGCTGTTTTTTCTCTCGCGGCAACAATCAATGCTGCGAAAAAGAAGGTGGTAAAAAATGGCATGGAATTTGCATTCCAAAAGTATCTGGCTGTATTGAATCCGGTAGGCATTAAAAACAGACACATGGCGACGATAGCTGCAAAAGATCGATTCTGTTTTTTGATCACATACCACAAGGCGACTACAGATATTTGATACCAAATTATTTGCCAGTAGACTATTGCAGAAGGGTTTCCCCCTGTGAGAATGAAGGGAATAAAATTGAAATAATACCAAAATGGTCCAAGCAAAACACCGTTGATACTAGTGGTTGGTCCAACCAGTCGAGGTGAAAAGGTTACAACCATATGACGGATGTCTACCATGTCCCGCCCCTGATCCATAGTGAAGGGAAAGTTACCGCCGCTGACTTCCAAAACCTTGATGACAGAACTCACAACTAAAATAATACCCAACAGGATTGTCCAGCCGTTTTTTTGAAAAAAATTTAAAATTTTGGTCATAGTAGTAATTTAATTTTGTCGTAAAATTTTGAAAGCGAAAAATCTTTTGATCTGGCAATAGAGCTTGAGACCATTTGTGCGTATTTATCCGGATCGTTAATTATTTCGATGGTTTTCTCGGCTATTTCTCGCTGATCAGCACATAGAACACCAGCGTCGGAGGTGATGACTTCTTTTTGGCCTCCTTTGGCTATTACTAACGGGATACAACCAGCGGACATTGCCTCAACAGTAGTCATTCCAAAATGCTCAACCCGCTCTGGATTTTTCTCCTCATCGACATCGTACCCTGCTGCGTGCCAAAAGAATTGTGATCTGGAATATAACTCTTTTAATTTTGCAAAGTCAGGATTAGGAATTATTTCAATTGGTAAATTTTTTGCTTGACTCCTAAGATCGTCAATGATCTTTATCTCTCCTGCCAAGCCACCAACGAGAATCAATTTGTATCCAGATATTTTTGTGCAAAGATCCCTAAATGCTTCGATCAGAATATCTTGACGTTTGGATTGCATTGTTGAACTAAAACGTGCGACTGAGAGGATGAGTTTGTCCTTGGATCCGACAGTCATACTTGAAACGTCTACGGGTGGGTACAATAAAAAACTTTTTTGTTTCCTTAGGTTTCTTTCGAGAACATTTTTGGTAAATTCTGAGTTGTAGACAAATTTACTCACAAACAAACTTTTTAGGGAATTTACCATCCAGTTTCCTCCTAAGTGTCGAAAGGGAACCTGGAAATGAACCAAATTACTTTTGGAAAATAACATGGGAATACTGCCATCACTCACCCAAAAAATAAGATCAAATTTTTTGGTGAAGAGAAATCTATCCAACAGGGAACTTTTTTGGCTACACAATTTGTAAGCCTCAGAAGAAATACTGAGCTGGGAGAAATCCATTCCAAATCTACTTGTAGCTTTGGAGAGTATTTCTGGACCTGACCAAGCTACCTCGACGTCGTAGCCATTCTGAATTAGCCCGAGAGCAAAGGACAAAGTGTATCTTTCTCCTCCACCAAGAGTATCAAGATATGGATCGAAGATTAGGGCTTTTTTCATCGGTATTATTTTTATAGATTCCCGATCAGGTCGGGAATGACAAGGAGTTTATTGATCATCGTGTAATTCTGATAATATTTGCTTGTCGATATTTTTGTAGGTGTCTGCAAGCGATGGCTTGTGTTGCATCTCCCAGAGTCTTTCGTAAGTTAAAAACTTGCTAAACATTTGATAAATAATTTCGATCCAACCTTCGGTGCCGTCTTTCCAGAGTCCCTGTTTAATACAGCGATCCCAAAATTCTGTAAGCATGATACGGATGAATCTCCACCCGGCCATGGGGGGATGGTTTGCATCTAGCAAGAGCTGGGCTTCCATACGAGACCATCTAATGGTACTGCTTAATTTTTCGTCAATATTTTTGTGCGATAAGTGAACCATTTGGTGATGAAGATCCCCAATTGTTCCTATTATTTTGGGCTGTTCATGAAGCTTGCCCTCCCAGCGCTTGAAGGAGCTCTTGTTCATAAGCCTCAAAACTCGAGGGTCTCCCCAATGTTCGAGGTGTTTACCAAGAAATATTTCGAAGCGACTGATAGTATAGGCAGAGTGCTTGGGACTTTCTATTGTCCTGCGAATTTCTTGGGCAAGTTTTTTGGGGATGCGCTCATCGGAATCGAGATATAACAGCCACTCCCCTTTTGCGGCCTTTGCGCCATCATTGCGCCATTTAGAAAAATTCATGCCCGTGGTGTGTACTACTTTCGCCCCCATTTTGAACGCAATTGGCAACGTTTTGTCTGTTGACCCGGTGTCTACAACGATAATTTCGTCCGCAAACTGCGATGTCTTCAGTGCTGCAACGATTTCTTCTTCGACGTCCCTTGCTAAGATAATTATTGAAAGTTTGATCATATTATTTTCCCCAAGTACCCCATCCGAATCGCCTCATAAAGAAATCTGTGACGGCCTTTTTTTGGGCAGGTGTACCAACAAAAAATTTTTTAACGGCTTCTCGCAGAAGGGCTAGTTTGGTCCGCAACCTGGCATAGTCCATCCCAAACAAGAGTCTGTTTCTAGTAAGAAAATAATCGTTCAAAGGAGAGCCTATTCCCGAGCTTTGGGCTACCTTGTGCCAAATTTTGATACTTGGATCGATCAATAGCTTGAAGCCTGCCTTTTTGATACGTAGGCCAAGATCTGAGTCTTCAAAATACAGGCAATAACGCTCGTCAAATAGTCCAACTGTCTTAATAACATCCAACTTTGTAACAAAAAGGCAGCCAGTAATGAAATCAGTATTAGTAATTTTATCGAATTGGCCGTGGTCTACATCATTTACGCCTACATGTGATGCATAGACATTATCCCAGTCGTATTTCCCGCCTGCGTACCAAATTACCTTACCCAGTTCATCTTTGGAATAACGATTTTCGAATTCAAAGCCTTTGGCAAAATAGATGAGTCCACCAACAGCACCAACCCTTTCATCAGTAATTGGAGAAGAAAAAACGTTCAGGACTAAATCATTGGGAATGATTGTGTCATTGTTGATCAAAACTATAATGTCCACTTCGTCTGCGATTGCCTGTCGAAAGCCGATATTGTTTCCAGCAGCAAAACCAACGTTCCCGGGGCTTTCTAGATATTTTGCGTGTGCATACCGGGACAGACCGTCTCTGAGGATTGGCGAGCAAGAGTTGTCTACTACATAAGTGATAAGCTCTATCCCCTGCGGAATTGTATTTTCCTCCAACTGCGAAACTACCAAAAATGTATCGTCGTCACTATGAAAGTTTACTGTGATAAAGGCGATTTTCATGTATTTATATTATATATGTCAAATTATGAGGTTGGTGGAAAAGCTGCACCGGAATTTATTTGAGCAGCTTACGAACAATCTTAAGCAAAAAGCTTTGTTGGTTTGACTTGGATGATTGGATTCTAACTGTCAAAAACCAGTAACGAAGTTCTTTAAATTTCTCAATAAAAGCTTTTTGCCAGATTGGGGTCATGGTAACCGCCTTAATTGGTTTGTGGTCTTCTGACTGCCAGACCTTGAGATAGATAAGCATGACGGAAAAAAACTGAAGAAACGCCAGGACCAAGCCATGGAGACCGTCGCGATAACCCTCGCCAGCGAAAAATCTACTTATAAATTCTCCAACAGGTTTTGTAATAAGATCTTTGGGGTCAAATTTGTATCCTGATTTGACGAGTTCCTTAGCCTGCTGACTGGAATAACGGAGCGATCTCTCAAAATACTCATCAATATTGCCATAATGGTGATGTTCTATAGCCATATCACTTTCTTCATCCAAATTTACACCTGTTCCGATTGTGATAGGAATTGAGTGAATGGCATCCTGCCACTGAACTGCATTTTTCTTAAAAAATCTAATGTTGAAATCAGGCCACCATCGAGAGTGCCTCATCCATTCACCAAAAATGAGATTTTTCCTGGGGATTCTAACAAAATCACCTGAGTTTTTGTCGGCTATCTGAATAAGTTTGGATGCGAGTGTTTTGGGGATTCTTTCATCGGCGTCCACTATTAGAATCCATTCTCCAATAGCTTTTTGAATTGCGAAGTTTCTGGCAGGCTCCACATAACCAACCATTTTGTGATCATAGACACGATCCGTAAATTGTTTGGCTATTTCCTTTGTGTCGTCTGTAGATTCCATGTCTACCACAACAATCTCGTCGCAAAAACCTAGGGTTTTTAAACAAGCATAAATATTTTTCGACTCGTTTCGGGTGTTTACGACTGCGGAGATTTTGATGTTTGACATAATTTTAATTGTAATACATAAGAGTTTCCGCCTTACAACGATCGGGTGTAGATATTTATTTCACCTGAGTCGAAGATTTTTGTTAGTTGGATATCTGCTGGTGATAGGCGCATTTTTTGTAGTGGTGTCTCGTAAATAAATTTAATGTTGTTTGATTTAAGGAAGCTGGTTGCCCAGTCTTTGTCCTCGGTGTTGTAGAATCGCTGGACGTTACGACTTTTATCTCGATAATCAAAACCTGTGATATCAAGGTTTATTGTGTCAGAAAGATATTCTGATTTACCTGAAAAGGCGCTAATATATGCGGTAGAAACATATGCGTAGAGTGGTTTGGGAGGATAAATTCTTGATGATTTTGAATTGATAGGTGGAGCCAAGACGATACCATCTGGTTCGGATCTTAGTTTGTTAAGGGCCTGCATTTCTGTGAAACTGATACGAGATGAGGTAAAAAACCCAAAATAATCTTTTAGGGTCCCTAGACTTGTAAAAATGCCAACCAGCAAAATTGACACGAGGAAAATATGGCCAGCAAATTTTTTACTCAGGAAATTATTTGAGAGTAGTGTTCTGGCAGTCATGGGAGCAAGGAAAAAGAGTGAGTAATACATAAACTGGATAGTATTCCAAGGGTTTATTTTCTGGATAAATAAAAGCGGAATAACGATTCCAAGTATTACTAGAGATCTGATCAAAGCTTCTGTTTTTTCTGATGCCTTGGTAAAAAACATACCAATTAAACCCACAATGCGAATGCCTAAATTGCCTACCAGGAAGACAAACGTAGCAAATATATTAAGCAATATTAGTTTTTCAAAAACTCCTGATGCCTCGTACGACTGCCATGCTTGGACAAGTTTGGGCCAGAAAAACCTGTCATAAGAAGCAAAAAGGCTTCTGGGAAACCAAAGCGGATCAAACAGAAATGGCGATCCAGAAACGCTGGCGAATGGCATGGATATAATACCTCCTACCAGTAAGACTCCGAATAATAGTTTGAATTTTTTCTGAAAAAATAACGCTCCCAGCAGTAGAACAAAAGCATAAACTTTTGTTTGAGCAAGGATACCTCCTAGCAGAGAGAGAACAAGTAGGGATTTTATCTCTATAGATTCCCGATCAGGTCGGGAATGACGAGAATAAAGTACTAAAAATAATAAAAGAATGGTTACTGAAAGAGCAAAGGGAGGATTGAGAAAAAGTGAAATTGACTGATTGGACCAGAAGGCAGACTCCCCTGCAAAAATGTCTTGACCCGAAAAAATCTTGGGGATGAATCCCAATGAGCCACCCAAAAATATCAACAAGTAAGAAACCGTGGTTTCAATCTTTGAAAATTTCCAGATAGTGAAAAGTTTGTTTAAAAGGATGACGATTGTGACTCCGGCAATAATTGGAAAAACAACAAAATAATAAAAAATTGAGGAGACTCCAAACAGTCGAACTATAATTCCAGAGAAATAATCGAATACAAAATGATAGTTGGTAAGTTTTTCATCAGAAATTTGGGGATGGTTTAGGTTGAAAGGGTTGGTGGCAAATTTTTCTATCAAAGACAAATGGAAGATTGCATCGTGTCCGTTGGGTCCAGAAAATCCCACACCAAAAGGATGAACTTGTCCGTTCATGAAGACGGTCAAACCAGTAACAAAAACACAGACAATACCGACCAAAAATACTAGCCAGGATGAGGTTAGTCTAGGTAATCTTGGCTTTTTTTTTACGATAAAAATGAGTAATAGCAAAGATACAATCCAAAATAATATTGTCAATTTTGATTTGTTGAGCTCCGGTCTCTCTGGTGAAGTCATCCAAACCGTCTTTCCTACGGTTGTGGTCACTTTTATGTCATCAGACTGTAAAGTCGGGACTGCAAAGTTCTCAAAAATAATTTTATCCGGGTCAAGAATCAATTTTTGAGTACCATTCCTAAAAGCAATTTCCCACATGTCTTGTGTTTTGGAATGTACTGAGGTGAACTTTTCAAGGTCGATGTCTAGAACAACTTCGGACAGGGGGAATTTGACAGTGTCGATTATGGCGGGGATTTCTTGGTAGAGGTTCTTCGTCTGATTTGGGGTTGCGTAATACTCTTCGTAAACGTTCCTGTTGTAGACTCTAAAATCGGTTATCTTGGTCTGCCCTTGATCAGATTTTAATCCAATTCTATAAAAAGGACTGTAGTACCAATAAACCGTGCCAGATTTTTGTTTAGCGGGGTCTGTAGTTTGATATAAATATGCTGGGGAACTTTCTGGGTAGCGAGCTTTGAACCAATCGCCAAAATCGGCAAGAGAGATAAAGCGGAGATTGTTTCTTTCTTGTTCTGTCTTTAGCAACTTGGTTATTTTGGAAAGCTCAAGTCTGTCCGATATAACATAATTGTCGTTTTCTAGTCCGATGTTTAAATATGTAAATTCATTGAATGTTTTTTGACTATATATAGACAGTAAGGCGCCAAAATATGAAGTGTCTTTGTTTATTTTTAGATAATCATTGACCTGGACTGAATAAAGCGATTCCCCTTGACTGCCGTAAAAGTTAAATAGATCTCTTTGGGCCCACCTGACCATGGCCAAATTTATCCGATTATCAAAACTTGAAGCTGGTATAAGTGAGTTATTTTTGTCTGGGAAGTAAGCACTCCCAAGATAGCCACCCCAAAGCCGGTAATTATCAGTTGAATACTGATCGTCACAGTTCATTGCGGCGAGGATTGAGTACTTGCTTTGCAGATACTTGAGCGAGTAGCTATCTAAATGCCAAGCTACTACAATTTTTGGATAGTATCCAAAACGCGTGAAGAAACTCTCCATGTAAACGTCTATGAGCTTCAGTCTGTTTTCGAGAGAGTAACCAGAGAGAAATACTCGATTTGCGTCAAATATGGAAAGCCCTTCTGGATATTGAATTTTTGCAGCTGCAGTTAGACTTGGAGTTATCTCCATAAAAGCTCCGATAGACTGGGTCTTGTCTTTTTTGGACAATGACTCAAAGAAAGCAGATGCGGAGGCGTCATTTACTGCATCATAACGAAGTGCCCAAGTAATGGGGTGTGCAGATGCCGTAGCTTCTGCGTACTGAATTTTGGGCAGGTCCAAAATCTTGATTGCTGAGTTACTCCATCCTTCTGGACCTCTAATTGGATTTGTAAAAGTGACAAAGGTCTCCGCTTTGAATGCACTCGTGGCACTAGCAAAGAAAAAGAATAAAAATACTGTAATCAAAAGATTGATTTTTTTAAACATGTTTAATCTTGAAATAACTTAATGTGCTAATAAAAAATTCTTTTCCTTCTAATAAATAGACTGACATTGTAAATACTACTGCTGAAATTATGACAGTAGCTACAACGGAAACAATTGATGTTGTGAACTGCGTAGCCACAAAGAGAAAAGCTGACATAATTGCTGTTGAAATCATCGGGGTACTAATGATGCTAGAAAGGTTAAAATCTACAAATTTTTTGGACATCATGATAGTAACGAATGAAGAGGTGGCAATTATCCCTGTCGCATAAGCGACCCCCATGTAGCCAAATTTTAATGACAAGAGAGGCATTGTCGCCCAAGTCAAAGCTGTCCACATTATCATCAATTTGAAGGTAGATTTTATGTGGCCAGTAGCATTGAGGAGATTGGTAAGACTGGTGGAGATGCTCGCCCAGGCAGAATTGTAGAGATATATATAGAGAGGGATCACGGCTGGAAGCCATTTGCCATAACGTGGAATTATATTGATGATTGGAATAGCCATAAATCCAATACCAGCCAAAATTGGAAAAGCAGCCAAACACATATATTTCAGACTCACTTCTACTGCACGAGCAAGTTTGGCCGGGTCGTGTTGCAATCTGGCGAAAGTTGGAAAAGATACTTTGGTGAGATTGTCCATGATTATCCTGAGCGGGAGTCCCGCCCAACGACTAGCCCAACCGATATAACCAAGACCTTGGGTGCCAATTATCTTGGTAAGAATAATTGTCATACCGTCGTCTTTTAACATGGCCAAAAACGTATTGGCTTGATATGGCAAGCCGAAGCGAAGAAGTGCGGTCAAGGAACCTCTATGAATCCCTATTAAAGGCTTCCAAGGGTAGACTAGATACATTGCCACAAGCCCGACTATCCCTCTACTGAGTACTGCCAATGAAAAAGCATTTACCCCTAATCCTTTCCAGGCAAAATAGACTGCCACACCATTGAAGGCTAAAGTTTCTAAGACTTGAGGAAGAATCAGTTTGTTAAATTTTATTTCTCTCTCGAGCATTATCGACGGAATTGTTTTGAGTGAGCTTAAAAAAAGAGAAATCCCCATTGCATACAAGAGATACATGCCGCTATCGTCTATTTGATAGGCTGTTTTGATATAGGGGCTAAGGATGAATAGAATTGCAAGAAGAGAGATTACCAAGATTTGCTGAACAGTAAAGCTGGTAGATAAATCCTCCTTGGTCACCGCGTCTTTTTTTTGGATCAACGCCGCAGCTAGACCAATGTCGGAAAAATAAGCAAGAAAATTGACGACAGACGAAACTAGGTAAAAAATACCATATGTATTAGGATCAAGGAAGATGGTAAGCGCTAGAGTGGCGACGAATGAAATTATCTGAATGATGAATGTTCGAGATATCAGTGACAAAACTCCAGACACAGATCGTCTTTTGACCTCTTGAGTTTCGATAGGTGAAGAAGTCTCAGGCGTCTTTTCGAGCATCGTGAATGAGTTTAATTAATGCAATAAATGACAGGATTGTGACGATGTCGGAGAACAAGCGAACCTTGGTATAACCTATCTTGGCACTAACTGTATGCATACCTTCTGGAACTGTAACAATCACACGACCAAGATCAATCTCAGCAAAAGTGGAGACTTTTTTCCCGTCTACCTTGGTTACCAAACCTGGAAATGTATAAAGTGGCAGCATTATTTCTGCTGACGACGTTGAGATTCTCACGTCGAAGTTTATCCAGTTGGTGCCAGATTTGTAATTGAGGATTCCTCCAGTCCCGGTCACAAAAACTGGAATTGTGAATGCAGGATCTCCAGGTGGCTTGGGGGCAGAACGCGGAAGATAATCAAAAATGCCTCCTGTAACCTGATTTTCCCAAGCCAGACCAGATAGTTTTTCTTGAATAGTTACTCTGACGTGTCTTTCGACTCTAAAGAAGGGCATGTTCCACCAAATGGTCCCAAGAATGAATATGAAGACTAGAATTGGTTTTGACTTCTGCGGAAGTTTGGTGGTCACCAAATATCCCCCAACGAAGGAAAAATAAAAGACAATTAATGCGACAAGCCTCCAGGGGAATTGGGCATACTGAAGAAGTGGAATCGCATTCCAAATGTCTACTGACCTGCCATGTGTGAGAAATGCATATATAAAGCCCAACAATACCAGCATGATTACCATCATTGAGGGTGTTTTTTGTTTACGAAAATTCACTGCAGCTATAACTGATGCAAATACAGCTGAGAGCCACTGTATCTGTCCGATGGAAAAAGACATATCATCTTCTGGCCCCCAAGTAGATCCTCCATACCCCCAAAATCTGGAAGTGAAAAGCTGTTTGATGTCTGCAAAGTGAGCGAGGAAGTTAAAATAGCCGACCATCATAGAATCTACATGAACGTATTTCTGTTCTAACACAACAGGAATAAAGAAAAATCCAGCCAGGCCTACCCCCAAGACTCCAGATAAGATTAAGTCACGAATAGGTGTAATTTTCCGACTTCTCCACAGCCAAAAAAGTGCCCAAAGGATCGCTGATGGAGAAAAAACCATAGTCATAACATTGTGTGAAGATATTTGCAGTGCTAACGATACACTAAGTAAAATAAAATTCCATGGATTTTTCTTCTGGGTAATAATGCGATATATGTAAAGCAAGACAAAGGGAAACCAGACCATACCCCAGGCTTCGTTTAGTGCTCCTCGCACATAAATGTCTACAGAATGGTACGGAGAATATACATAGAGGACAGAGGCAATTACACCACCCCAACGCCCAAAAAATTCTTTAGCCAATAGGTACATACCCCACCCAGATAATATGAAGGCTAGAGCAAAAATTATTTTGACCGGCCAGAAATATCCCATGCCAAGCAAGACCATGAGTTCCATAGGATAGTAAGGCATGGGAGGATAAAACTGCATAAGAGGATACCCATAACCAAACCCAGCATCCGGGACCCAACGGCAAGGAATTTGGCCATCATGGATGCATTTATCCACTTGAAATAGTCTAAATACCTGAAGATCATCATGCATTGGGAAAAATCCAGGTTTGAGCAAATCAGTTGAAGCCGGGACAAAAAGTAGAAAAACAAAAATGCCAAAACGAAGCTTCCAAATAAACTGTAGCAAAGAATTTATCTTTATGGTAATTGTGTTTGACATTGTGAATTAATTGTTAGAAATATATCTATAAAACTGAAGAGCCTCCCTGGTACCATCCGTCCTGACGGCCTTGGGATATTCTTTTATTAATTCTAGCTTACTTAAATCTGCCTGACCAAGGTGGTTGCGAGATTTATTGAGTATAAAAAACCGCTGATTGTCTGGGGAAGTGTTTACTAGTCCCTCAGGAATAGTGGTGACAAAATACGTAGATCCAACGACGGTGATATTGGGGTATGTTTGAGTATAGATCTGAATACCGTCCGGTAATGTTCCAAAAAACCCTTCTGTAAACACGACAACTTTTTGCCCCTTCTTCGCTAGATCAACCAAATAATCAGACACTTCCTTTTGGCCGGTGCCTGCAGTCCATTCTTCTAAATATCCATTTCGCATATCGTGTGACAAGGGAGCGTTTTCTGGTTTGGTGACATACAAAATGGAAATCACAAATGGGACCAAAAGCAAGACAACTGAAGAAATCTTTAATAGGACTCCTTTTCTCCTAATAAGCCAGAACAGTCCCAAAGCAAGAATGGGAATGATTGGGTATGTAGCAAACAAGATATAGCGACTAGTGTAGACTTTGGCAATGGTAGCCTGCGAAACCAGAGGCAACAATGCCGCAATAGAGAGAAATATAAACTGGCGTCTGTCTTTTTTGTTGATCCAGCCGAGAAAAAACAATACAAATGACGATGGGGTAAGTAACAGCCAGAGCCAGTTGATAGTGGATTTGATATTGCCAACAAATGGTGACAATGGGTGGCCTAAGACTTCTTTCCAGGTGTACAAATAATCCTGGTTGCGAGCGCCTAGCATCTGAAAATTGGGTCCGAGACGCAGGACAGAATAAATCGCCTGAGAAATGATGACAGCAAAAAACAGGCCGATCAACAAACTACCTAGAGATTTCCAAAGACCATCTTTTGCTCGAAAAAACACAACAACCGCAACCAATAACCATGAATAAAAAATAATGGCTGGAGATTTGGTGAGCAGTCCTCCACCGAGAACAAACCCCAGAAACATAGCATGATCGAGTCTAAGTGTTTTGACAAATAACACTGATAATCCGAGTGTCCAGACGCCAAACATTGCTAGCATGCTGTCTGCCAGGGCCATTCTGTCAAAAAACACAGTGAACGGAAGTAAAGAGTAAATCATTGCTGTGAGTGCCGCAATTACTGGGTTTCCAAAAAGAAGGAAGGCTAAGAAGGCTGACCCTACCAGAGAGCCTAACCCAGTAAAGACTGAAAGAGTTCTGGCGGCAAGCAGCGGATCGTCGATGAATTTAAAGAATGGAATTGTGGCCCACATAAAAAGCGGCTGTTTACCATCTGACATAGGTAAAAACCTCAGAGAAGATTCACTGCGCATTACTTGGGACCAGCGGACATATATCGCTTCATCAACAAACACGGGGATTATGTTGAGGTTTGGAATGCGAAGTAAAAAGTAAAAGGCAATTGAAATCAGTAAGATGATTCCAGACCATACCCATTTATTTTTTGTCATATTTTCCTAAAATATCGTTGATTTTTACCTGGAAAATTTGCTTGAGCATATCTACCGACTCGGTTAAAAAGTTTTTGGATTTTGAGGTAGAGGTGTCTTCATTTTTCCAAACTACATCAACCTCTTTGAGTCTGTAGTTGAGTTTTTCTGCAATGAACAACATCTCTACGTCGTAAGCTGACACTGACCAGCCTTTTGCTTTTGATTTCTTTTTGTTTTTAATTACGGAAAGCATGGGAAAAATCCTTAATGCACTTTCTGAGGTCATGGCTTTGAAACCGCACTGAGTGTCTACTACATCGTGAAGCAAGAAAATTCCTCTTACAAATCGGAAACCCCAAGAGGTAATCTGGCGAGTAATTGGGAAGTTTTTGCGCATTTTGCCACGGGACCCAAACACAACCTCATACCCTTTTTGGAACCAAGGAAGCAGCTTTTCGACTTCTTTAAGTGGGGTTGATTGATCCATGTCGGTAAAAAGAACGATTTCCCCCTTGACTTGTTGCAGACCATTCCAGAGTCCGGCTGCCTTACCCCCGTGCTTACCGTGTATCAGACGGAACCCCTTGTGCTTGTCGCAGAAATCGGAAATGAGCTCGTCTCCACCATCTGATGAACCGTCATCATTGATGATGACCTCCCATTCATACTCAGCCTTACTGAGATAGTCGAACATTTCTTGCAGGACGCCGCGCTGGATATTTTCTTTTTCGTTGTAGTTTGTGATGACGACTGATAGTAGTGGTTTCATAGAGCGAATTATTTGAAGATCTTGGCCTTGTAATATTTTAACTCATCTATGGACTCCAAAATATCTTTGTTTGCCCTGTGTTGCTCAACCTTGGGGAAATCCGGCATGCTTGGATACCATCGGTGCATCAATTCTTTTAGAGTACTTGTGTCAATGATTCGATAATGTAAATAGTCTTTGATTAACGGCATATACTCTCCCAAGAACTCTTTATCAACATGAACAGAACTGCCTGACAACAAGCCTGCGTTGGGTGGGCAATTTGATTTGATGAAATTTAAAGTCTCGTCATAAGCCTGCTTTAGCGTTACAGTTGATTCCTTGATCTCTTTGAGTAGCCCTGATTCTCTGAAGTGCTCCTGATTCCAATCAATCATATTATCCAGCACTGAATCGGGCTGATTAATTACTAAGTTCGGACCAACGGCTTTGATATTTAGCTTGGCATCGGTTATTACCGTTGCAATTTCTACGATTCTCCCTTTCTTCACATCCAGGTCGGTAAACTCTAAATCCATCCAGACTAATGGGCCTTGTGTAAAGTTTGCCGTCATTTGAATCTGGTTAGTTTATAAAGTCTTAGGTAATCTATCGCCCACTCTTTCATTACATGGGATTGACCAAACATGGCGATCTCGTAGTTGGGACTTCCTTCCGGCTGGCACTTATCGCCATCTTCACAGATAACAAACAGTTGATCAGTTTTTTTGTCTACACCTCGATACATATTTGCATTTTTGTTTTCAAAGAAATATCTATACGACTCATCATAGTTTTGTTTAGCAATTAATCCAAAGTTAAATGGTTCACCATTTGATTCTTTAATTATGGAGTCTACAGCCTGTTCTGTACGTTGCAGTTGTCTATTTGGATTGTCGGCAACAGGGCTGTGTAGGATATTGAGAGAGACGAGATAGATGAGGATAAGTCCGCCAATTATTTTGGCATAGAGTCTGCTTTGAAGCAGAAACCCGAGGATTGCCCCCGCCAAAAGATAAATGGCGGGATAGATAAAGCCCAAGTAGTGTATGTAAACGTGCTGTTTGTAGACACCTAACCCGAGAAGAGCAAAGCCCAACCAAACAAAGACTATTTTGAGAGGGTTTTGCCATTTTGATTTTAGATATATAAAAATTGATAGCAAAACCAGCAACACGGACCCAATTCCCTGATTCAGAGTTTGCCGAGCGAGGATCAGGTCAGACGTCATGAGGTTTATTGCTGGAATAAATCGGTCAGACCTGGCGGGGTTGAGATTCACAGTCGTCTGTCTGTCGGAGAAAAAAGCCTTAAAAGCATTAAAGTTCATACCACTATGTTTGAGGTCAAAAATGAACAGGGGTGACATAAATAACAAGAAGAATACTATGGCCAAAAGCGTCTTTTTTGTGAATGATTTTTTGGCAACTAGGTCTTTGGTTTTGGTGATGTTGAAATAGGTGAAAAGCCAGAAGATGCCCAATGTAGGAAGAAGCATCAATCCTAAATAATGCATCTGGAGCGCACAGGCAAAAAAGATTCCCACCAATGGAATGAACTGATACTTTTTGTTTTGCCAAACTTCGTAAATAGAGCATATGGAAAGAAGCGCAAAAAAAGGCATGGGGTTTGGGTTCCAAGAAGATCGTGAATAAATTATTGCAACTGGTGAGACCGCAAACAGCAGCGCTGCAACGATCCCAGAAACGCCTCCAAACCATTTCCTGGAGACAAACCAAGTAAGCCAGACAGTTACCGCTCCAAGAAGAGCATTCATGATTGCTGGTCCAACAGGATTAAGACCTGACAGCAGTAGAGCAGGTGCCATCATGTAGTAATAAAGAGGTCCTAGATACATGTTTCCGACACTGGTTTGTGGTCCGATAAAAACAAGGTTCCCCTTGGTAATTAGATCTCTCACTATACGAACATCCCGACCTTCGTCACCCAAAAAAGTCATAAACTCATCAATCCGATACAATCGCAAACCGAGGGCTAGTAAAATAATTAGGGTGAGAAGAAAAGATTCTAGTTTATTTTTTTTGATGAAGTTAATCATTTAAGCTTTTGCCAGAGTGTAAATAAGTCAATAAAACTTTGGATAATTACATCAAGCTTTGCACCGGTGGCTTCGCCTTGTTTCCTTGGATAATGTTCAACGCCAATCTCAACGATTTTGTAACCTGCCTTTTTGGATTTAATTAAAAATTCACTCGAGATAAAAGCACCTCGTTCGCTTTGGAGAGGTTCGATGGTATCAACTATGTCCTTGGAGATGAGTTTGAATCCGCAATCAATATCTTTGACTTTTAATCCAAAAAGCATCCAGACTATAGTCTGCCAGACCTTGGAATTTAGCTTGCGGAAGAAAGAAACTTTGCGGCCTTTATAAAACCCAATGACCATGTCAGCTTTTGTCTTTTTTTGTGTCGAAATAAAACGATCGATTTCAGAAAAGTCAAACTGGCCATCGGAATCAATGAATGAAATCCATGGATATTTGGCGGCGTATAACCCGCTCTTAAAAGCCCCACCATAGCCTCGATTGGGATTGTGATGTATTACTCTAATGTTCTTGTTCTTTGACGCCAAGTCGTCTGAGATTTTGCCGGTTTTGTCTTTGGATCCGTCATCTACAATGATCAGTTCCCATTTTGATACGTTTTTGTTTAGATTGTCTACGACATTTTTGACCGTTCTTTTTAGATTGGCTTCTTCATTGTAAGCCGGCAAAAATACTGACATTTTGTCTATTTGTCCCACCATACCCACAAGTATATACTAGAGAGTAATGAAACGACTGTGCATTGTAGCCATTGTGGCAATTGTGAGCCTAATTGTTTGGTTGCCTTTTGTTACCAAGACCACGTTGCCCGGCTGGGGAATGGACTTTTCGGAAGGGACTAAGAATTTATGGAAAAATTTTGATGGCCCAAACTACCTGATAGTCGCACGCACTTGGTACGATTTGGACCAGATTAAGGCTGAGTTCTCGAACCCATTGCCAGCAGAATATTACCCCGCCCACTTCCCCCTTTATCCGGCAACTATTTGGGTGTTTGCCAACGTACTTAAAGGCCCTACAGCCATGCTTTTTTCGACTTTTATAGGGACGATTCTCTGTTTTTTAATGTTTCATAAGTATATTAAGGCGTTCAATCTGTCAAAAAATGCGTTTTGGATGACGATTGTTTTTTTGATTTTCCCTGCTAGATGGCTTGCCATCCGAACGATTGGCTCTCCTGAACCTTGGTTTATTTTCTTTATTTTGGCCAGTATTTACAATTTTAGAAAAGAAAAATTTTGGCTTGCCGGCATATTTGCAGCTCTTGCACAACTCACCAAAAGCCCAGCGATATTACTACTAGCTGCTTATGGCGTTTACGGTTTAATTGAGTCAGTTAAATCAAGAAAAATCCAATGGAAGTTTTTACCTCTGTTGATTCAGGCGGCGGTAATTCCAGCGTTGTTTTGGTTTTATGCAATTCGCACAGGTGATTTTTGGGCATATTTCAATAGCGGTGACAATTTTCATTTATTTTGGCCCCCATTTAGTATCTTTTCCCCGAAAGGTCAGTACTGGGTTGGTAATTTCTGGCTTGAGGATGTGATTATGACTTGGGGTATCTACGGACTGGCGGTACTGAAACTTCGCAAGAAGAAACTGATGATTGAGCATTACTTTGCTGGGATATTTTTCTTCTCGACACTTTTTGTAGCCCACAGAGATATAAGCAGGTACATACTCCCCATTGCTCCTTTTGTCTTGATTGCTTTTGATAAATTTATTCAAAAAACTGAGTTTAAAGTAATATTTGCTATTTTGGCCGTGCCAATTTTGCTTTATACGTGGAATTTTTTGTTAAACAATATGGCTCCGGTCGCGGACTGGGCTCCTTATTTATAAAAAAGATGAACAAAATTGGTTTGCTTTTATCGCTTTTTATAGTTTATTTTGCCATTGCGGGTAGATATTCGACCATATTTGCAAAGGATTATGCAATTTCAAAAGCCGAAATTGAAGTAAAAATTAACAAAGATGGGGGAGCTGAAGTCACGGAAAAAAGAACCTATGATTTTGACGGAAGTTTTTCCTGGGCCGATATCTGGATTCCAATTGATAAATCAAATGAAATTACGGATTTTGAAGTCACTCTGGCTGGAAAGCCTCTTCGGGTGGAAGATTCGGTAAGCAATGATAAGTTTTATGCGAAGTGGTTTTACACCGCAAGTAGTGAAACTCTGATTTTTGAGATCCGATACAAGATTAGCAATGTGATTAAGATTCAAGGTGATACGGCAGAGTATTACTGGAAAATCATCGGTGATGAATGGCAAAAGGATACAGGTAGAGTAAAGGCCGTTGTCACCTTGCCCTACAATGCTCCCGGAGAAAGCTTTAAAGCATTTGGACATGGACCCTTGGATGGTTCAATAAATATCACCTCTGACAATCAAGTTGAATTCATTTCTGGACTGTTGCCAGCAGAACAATTTTTTGAAGTTAGAGTTCTCTTTCCCCCCAAAGGACTAAGCACTAGCGTAATTAAAGGAAACAAAAACATGACTTCGATTCTGGATGAAGAGCTGGCTTTTATAGCCCAAACAGAGAAAAACAATGAAAAGTTTCGTTCTGACAAAAACGCTTTGAAGATGCTTATTGGAGGCGTGTCCCTGATAATACTTCTAATTAATTTGTATTGGATTAAACGCTGGTGGACAGTAGGGCGCGACAATCCCCCGCCAGAAGTAAATCTAGCCGGCTCTTTGCACGAACCACCTTCTGACCTAAGCCCTGCAATGGTTGAGGCACTTACAAACGGAACACTCTACCCTTCTCCGAAAGCAATTACGGCCACACTCCTTGACCTAGCTCGAAGAAAGATTATAAGAATAGAATCCAAGCCTCGAGGTGCAATCTTGGGGATTTTCTCACGTGGTCCAGAAATTTCCCTCATACTAAATCAAAAAACCAGAAATAATGCCACCCTTAGTGATACAGAGGGTAAATTATTAAGACACATTTTCCCAGCATCTAATATTGACGAAGACCTGGTTATAACAATTGATAAGTTGATTCAGAAAGCAAGAAATGATTCAGGAAGTGAAAGAATTTTTTGGGAAGATTGGAAGAAGAAAGTACACGAAGCCTTGCTTGAGGAAGGAATACTGGATTTGAAAGCAGAAACCGAAAAAAAGAAAGTTCCTCTGTGGATATTCCTAATTGGCGGACTCGGAGGACTTGTCTTTATTTCTATTCCAAAATCTGGAACAGATAGCGAGATGGTTGCTTGGATTGTTTTTATGGCTGTGTTTTTTGGCTTATCGATTTTGCTCTTGATACTCATTGCTGCGACCATGGACAAAAGAACCTTGATGGGGAATCAGGCAATGGCCGAGTGGGTGGCGTTCCGAAAATACTTGAAGGATTATTCCGTCACAAAAAATTCTCCTGTCGATTCTATTATTCTTTGGGAAAAATATTTGGTGTATGGCGCTGCGCTTGGGATGTCACTTAAAGTGCTGGCAGAGATATCTTTGAGAGACCCCAGCACCTATGCAAAATCTGGTTTATATATTTATGGTGCTTCAAGTAGTTTTGACGCAAGCGGTTTTTCGAACATCGCTTCTAGCTTTGACCAAGTTTCATCTGCCTTTGGTAGTTATGGAGCAAGCGGCTCTGGCAGCAGTGGTGGATTTTCTGGTGGTGGAGGTGGTGGTGGAGGTGGTGGTGGAGGTGGTGCGGGATAATTATCCGGCCACCTTCTTTTTCCAGATGAAGGTGTTGTAGATGAACCAGTTAAGAGGTACTGTGATAAGAAATACCGCGATTACCAAGAAGAGCGTTCTGTAGGCATCTCCAAAGACCTGAGTGCCGATCCCGATAACGATACTCGGAATAATAATCCCAGAAATGACAGAACTTAAATTGAAAGTTGTAAATTTCTTAATAAGTTTGGTTCCCCAAATAAGTTTTTCGTTTTTGAACGTCCAAAGATTATTTAATACAAAATTACTGATTATAGAAACCTCAGCTGCCATTGCATTTGCCACAGTATTTCTTACACCAACGACTTCAATAAAGCCACTGAGTAATTTTGCAAAGATATCAAGACCAATTTTGTTGATAGCAAAACCAAATAAACCGATTGTTCCAAATTTAAGGAATTTTTGAGTGGTGCTGTCGTTCCAACGCAAAAGAATAACAGTACGGAGAATGTCTTTGGCTGTTTGGGGTTCAATCTTCGACTCTCCCGCCGTGCGGACATTAAAATTCATGGGTATCTCTTTAACCTTTGCTCCCAACCTTACCATTTTGAACAGAAATTCCATTTTGTAACCAAAGCTTCTTGAATAGAGATGATCCATGTCCATGGTGTCCACAAAACCTTTGACTCGTGACGCCTTGAGTCCTGTGGTGGGATCTGTGATTTGGAAGAAATGCTTGGTGGGAAAAAACAAAATTGTTCGAGCCGAGAAACCACCTACCTCGCTCCAAAAGACGCGGTCAAAGCCCCAACCTTTTGGATTGCTACCACCTTTGATTTTGCGAGAACCCATGACATAGTCATAACCATCATTAATCTCTTGAAGAAGAACGGGGATTAGTTTGGGTGGGTGCTGGAAATCTCCATCCATCTCGATGACTACATCTGCATTTAATTCAGACATGGCATATTTAAACCCTCTGACATATGCGCCCCCGATGCCGGCTTTCTTGGCACTGAGAGAAAGATGTAGATCCTTGAAGGTCTTCTGCTTATCTTGAACAACCTTGTAGGTTCCGTCTGGGGAAGTGTCATCAACTACAAGAATCTTGCAATCCCAATCTTTGATTTTTGGAAAAGTGATTGTAAAAAGATGGTCTATCATTTTGCCGATAGAATCCGCTTCGTTATAAGTAGGAATGACAACAACTGCGACAGGAAGTTTATTCATAGATTTATTTATTTTTGCAGCACTCTCCGTCTTTGTTATCATCTCCGCAACAGCCACCACAGCACTCCCCTTCCTCTTCTGAGACTTCTTCTCGCTTGCCGTTTTCGTACCAATACAATTTCTTATCATCTTCTCCAATTGTTTGGAGATGAGATTTGTCACAAAAAGGTTGATTTTGAGATAATCCGCACATACAAATGGCCTTATCACCAACCATGGCAGGCGCGTGAGCTGTCTTTTTTACTAGTCTGGGCATGAGGATTATTATATATCGTCAAAACGGATTGAGGCAAAGATTGCTAGAGATATCCATGTCTGGCAACTCGGGATGAGTTAAAATCAACCTATGAGAATCGATATTTTGACTATTTTCCCGGAAATGTTTACTGGTGTTTTTGCGGCCTCTATTATTGGCAGAGCTGTTGGGACTGGTAAGGTGGACATAAAAATACACAACTTACGGGACTGGAGTGACGATAATTACAAGAGCGTGGACGGGCGACCTTTCGGTGGTGGAGCTGGCATGGTAATGAGAGTTGATGTGGTCGAAAGAGCTTTGTCAGAACTTAAGAAAGAAAATTCAAAAGTGATTTTGATGGATACAAAGGGCAAAATGTATGACCAAAAATCAGCAGAATCTCTAAAATTAGAGGAGCATCTGATCCTGATTGCCCCACATTTTGAAGGTATAGATCATAGAGTTCACGAACACCTGGTGGACTCAGTTTATTCGATAGGACCTTATGTGCTGAGTGGCGGTGAGCTACCGGTAATGGTGGTTGTTGATAGCATCACTCGCTTAATTCCTGGAGTCTTGGGAAACCCTGAATCCTTAACTGAAGAGTCGTTTAGTGAAGAGTTTGATGTTGAGTACCCTCAATATACTAGGCCAGCTGAGTACAAAGGCTGGAAGGTGCCAGAGGTGCTTTTGTCAGGCAACCATGCCAAGATTGCAGAGTGGAGAGGGAAGAAATAGCCTACGATTTGCTATAAGTTACAGATGGAGCGCTAATATCGGGTGTGCGCGTCGTTTGTAGATTCTCTGTCCTCTTTCATCATGATATCAATTACTTCTTGAGTCGAAAGAGGTTTTTTTGAATCCCGAATTATCTCGGCAGCTCTCTCTTGTTGCGCCACACTCAAGAGATCATTGAGATCTTTTGGCTTTGGCTTCTCGGGGAACATTTTATCCAAAAAATTTGATTGTTTTAGCCCTTCTGATTCTCTGTTTGTCATATATTATTTATAGCTTTGGTACTCCGAATGGAAGCATGTAAATTAAAGTTTCGTTTTCTGGTAAAGTAACCAACTGGCGAACTCGTGCTTCATTGAAAGACGCAACCGCAACCATGCCCAGCTTTAGGCTTTCTGCCTGAAGATAAAGATTTTGGGCAGCATGGCCAACTTCTAGATAAACAGCCGTGTTATTTGGAGTACCGCCGGAAGCTTCAGCCATTTTACCCATATTACCTGTGATTAGGAGTACCGCAGGTGCGTTTTGAAATGAGTTTTGGTTTAATAATTCATAAATTGGTTTTTGTAGTTCAACCTTTTTGATTGGCTTGAGTGCGTGCACCGGGCCTCTGTCACCTGGGATATATTGATACTCACCTGGGTCCAGACCATCGACTTTGTTCGCAATCAAATAGACTGTGAGTGGGTAAGTGGATTTGGCAGATGGTGTTGTGCGGCCGCCCCAGTCTGAAGTGACTCCTTGTGCCGCCCAAAGCATTTGGGAGACTTGTTTGAGGGAGAGATTTTGGTTAAGGAATTCCCGCCTGGAACGTCTGGTATTGAGTGCGGTTTCAAGAGAGGTGTTGCTTCTGGTGTCTGGCTTGGGTAGTGAGATATTGTCAGGATTTACTATTTGAACCTCAGCTGACTCAGTAGCAGAGTTGTTTGTATTACTGGGCTCTGGGGTTTTTGTAAATACAGTGACTGCGATTGCAGTAAGTACCAAAAAAGCAGTGACGGCGGGGACTATCCACCGCCTAACTGCTTTGCTGGTTGTTTTTTGTTTATTTTTTTTGTGGCTCTGGGCAGATTTTTTCACAATTTTTATATAAAGCTAGAAACTTTTGCTGTTTTTCTAATATTTGTAAACCACTCTTGGGATTTGGTGTATATCTCTTGCTGGTAGAGATTTTCTTTGATTTCTGCAGAGACTTCCTCGTATTTTTTGTCGGCAAAGATAGTCTTGTTTTCGTCGAAGTATTTTTTCATTGCTTCTTCCGTGATTTCAATTTTGTAGTTAAGTTCTACTAGTTTTTTGAAACCAAGACTTTGTTTAATTGATTCTTTTGCTTTATCTTCTGTCAAACCAAACTGAGCGATTGCAGTCTTAAAAGCCTCTTCGCCGCCATATTGCTTGACTAATTTTGCAAGTTCATCTGAGACCTCTTGATCTGAAATTGAAATTTTGTTTTTCTTGAGTTCGTCATTTAAAAGTCTTTCGTTTACAAGTTCGTCCAGGGTCGCCTTGCCGTATTTTTCTGCCATTTTGGCATTTAGTTCAATTCTGGTTATTGGTGAATTATTTACTGTGCCAACCAGGAAGAGACTGCGGTACTTGACTGAAAGCAAGTAGATAACTGTACCCAAGACTGCAATTAGAGCAAGCTTAAAAATAAAACCCATGGGGATGCCTTTGAGTTCTTTAATCGAACTAGACGAAGAATCAATTGTGGTGGGTTTTTCTACCGATGATGACTGTCTAAGTTTCTTGATTAATTTAACTGATTTTTTGCTTTTTGATTTTTCTGCCATTGTTGTTTTTGTTTTTGTTAATTGTTCTTTCGAGTGTGACAAGGCCACAAGTTTTATATTATCATACCTTTTTTCTAGAGGATTGGAGGCTCCAAGTCGATAAGATTATCAAAAGGTGGAATGACTGGGTCTGGTAGGTCTGTGTTGAAATAGATTATTTCTTGTCTTAGCGGCTCATATTTTGATTTGATAACTATATCTGTTGTGGGTTGTGGTGTTTCAAGGTCTGGGGGGAAAAATACTTCTGTTGGTGTTCTGCTGGCGACAGACTTACCAATTGCGAGAGCAATAATAAGCGTGACAACCACAAAAAACGAAATGATGTACCACTTATATTTTGCAATTTTTACTCTGTAGGAAGCAAAATAGACACCGCTTTTGATGTCAGCAATTAGCTTCTGTGCTTCTGGATTGGTGACTTCAATCTTTGGAAGTTGCATAGTTAAGATCTAGATCTATTAACCTATTGATCCAATTTGTTTGAATTGCAATAATTTCGTTCATTTTGTTGATACGAACAGAATAGAAAATATCCGCATCTACGTTTTCTTCGCCATCAAATGGTTTGAGCTCTACAGCCAAAGACTCGATTAAGGAGTTGATTGAAGCATGCATGGTCTTGAGCTCTTCAACGCGTGCCGCAACCGTTGTGGGCATAGGTGAAGGTAATCTGGGAAGGAGATCATCGTAGGCGGTCTGTGAGTCAATCTGAATGCGAACTAATCTTGCGATCTTGTTTGCAATAATGCCATACCGAAGTAACCTGTCGTGTTTGATTGTGGATTCTTGATAGTCGCTGGAAAATCTCTTAAGATTTTCAGTAGTGATTATTTTTTTAGATTTCTCTGACTCGGATAGATAATACTGTCTGGCCTCGGCCAAAGCATTGAAGATTGACTTTATGGGAGGGTAATCAATTTTGCTTGCGTCGATTAGATCCCAGATGTACCACGCCAGAGATGCTTTTGACAAATCCCTGGTAAGGATTGATTGTTTTGCTGAAAGCATTGCTTTTTGCTGGTTGTCCAAACTTGAAGTATCTAGATAGTCTTTTTTCAGTACCGAAAACTCCGAATAACTTTGTCTGTAGAGTCCATACTGATAATCGTAATCTGACCTTGAGTCAGCGAAAACAGCCGGAGTAAAAGACAGAAGGAAAAGTGTAGTAGATAGCAAGAGAGATAATCCCGCAAACGGCTTCATATATATTAAGGATACTCGATTATGACTTCTCAGGCAAGCTAAGTCCTTGACCAATAAGATACTCGACAACAGTTTGCCAAGTTGAACAATGCACATCAAGATCTTCCTCTGTTATTTTGGATTTTAAACCGCCCCAAACCGGGTATCTATTGGGGTTTTTTTGAGTTGCCAGAAAATCGTGTATAGAAGCTGATTTCACCAAGCTTGAGTCCTCTCCTAACTCGGAAATGACGTAGGAAATCAACTCGTATGGTGTGGTGGTGTCCGAAGCGCAATGAAAGACCCCATTTGCATCAGTTTCAATAATTTTCTGCAATGCAACCGCGATTTCATCAATAAATGAAATACATATTTGCTGATCAGAAAACAGTGGGTACATTTTTCCATCAACAAATTTTTGCAACGCCGCTCTGATGTAGTCCAACTTTCCTGAAAAACTTGATCTGACAGGGTAAATAATTCTGAGAATAGATCCCCCTCTATCTTTGACAATCTTTTCTGCGCGATTTTTGGTCCAGCCATACCAGGTAAGCTTTTCGTTTGACTCTGGAGGGACGTCAGTTTCTGAATATGGTCCGGGGAAAGACAAATCTCCGGGAAACACCATGTCGGTAGAAATTTGGATGAAGTTTTTTGACTTAAAATTGTTCAGTAGATTTTGGACACCGTCTACGTTGATTTTCCAAGCGAGACTCTGAGTATCGCCTGTTTGTGTTTCCGAAGCGTTTACATCGGTAAATGCAGCAAAGTTAACTATCCAATCTGGATTTTTTTCTTCGAGATAGCCTTTTACCAAATCCGGATTCGTAAGGTCCAACTCAGTTGCGTCCGGAGTAAGCAGATCAAAGCTCCTGGACAACTCAACAAACCTTGAACCAACCAAACCATTAGCACCAGTGACGAGAACCTTTGTTTTTTTCATATTACTTACATTACCTCAGGTTTGACAAAATCGTAAGAGATAGTGTTTGGATCTATTCTACACTCTTGGGTGTTCTCTCCTGGTTCGAAGTATTCATCGGTGTAATAGTTGAGAGTCACCGACCCGGCAGTAGGATTGATAAATCCATGCGCTACACCAGCAGGAATGTAAATAAATTTATCTGAAGAAAGTATCACCTTCATCTTTTTGTTTAGTGTCGGAGAATCTGTTCTCAAGTCTATAAGTCCCAAAAGAATGGTCCCGTTTGTTGTCCATATCTCGTTTTGTGTTGGGTGTATATGCCAAAATCTTTTGGTTTTGGGGGCCAAAAAAGATGTGTTTGCCTGAATTGGGCGAAAAGTGATTCCGGCTTCTTTCAAGGCAATGTGCACTCCGGTATCATCAAGGCGAAGTACTTCCTTAAACCAACCACCAAAATCATCGGCAAAAGTGTTTGCCTTGGCTACATGTACCCTGTGGATACCCTCTACCTTATCGTATGTTTGACGATAAAGTTTGGCCCTTTTGGGCAGAGTTATGCTTTTGTGTTTAATCGGTTTAAGTCCCATGATAGTTATTTGTTCTTGTAAAACTTTTCTGAGGTGACCTTCATGTCTTTCCACCATGACTCATTGGTCTTATACCAGTTGATGGTTTCTTGAAGTCTGACGTCAAAATCTGCGGATGGAGACCAACCTAGTTCTGAGTTGATTTTGGACCAATTCACTGCATAACGTCGATCATGGCCCGGCCTGTCAGCCACAAATTCTATACTTGATTCGTCTTTGCCCATGAATTTTAGAATTTTGTGAGTGATTGCGAGATTTGAAAAATCTTCAGTGAGACCGCCTACAGTATAGGTGTCCCCTATCTTGCCCTTGGTAATGACCGCATCAATTGCACTGCAGTGATCAAGAACATAAAGCCAATCACGAACATAAAGACCGTCACCATAAATCTTGACTTTGTCTCCTTGTATGAGATTGGTAATCATTCTGGGAATGAACTTCTCTGTATCCTGGAACGGACCAAAGTTATTGCTGCAATTGGTGATAGTAATTGGAAGTCCAAAAGTGTGAAAATACGCCCTTACTAAGTGGTCAGATCCTGCTTTGGAAGCTGAATATGGACTGCGCGGGTCGTAAGGAGTGTTCTCGTCAAATTTTGCATCTGTCCCAAGAGGAAGTGCTCCAAAAACTTCATCAGTTGAAATGTGATGGAATCTCTTGTTACCAAATTTTTTGGCTGCTTCAAGAAGAATTTGTGTGCCAACAATATTTGTTTTGACAAAAATGAGGGGGTCAGCCACCGAGCGGTCCACGTGAGATTCTGCGGCAAAATGGACAATTAAATCCACCTGAGACACGATATCTTCGACTATTTTGGAGTCTGTAATGTCTCCTTTTACAAAAGCATAGTTTGGGTTGGATTCTATATCAGTCAGTGATGACAGGTGGCCTGCATAAGTAAGGCTATCCAAATTTATTATTTGGTCACCAGGATATTTATTCATCCAATAACGGATAAAGTTTGATCCAATAAAGCCGGCTCCACCTGTAATTAGAAGTTTCATGTTTTGTTTGATAGTTTTACCTTCTCTGCCATGTAGTTTGATGCATCGAGGAGACTGTCAAAGGTACCGGCATCTTGCCAATAGCTGTCAAATACACATGCTTTGAGTGTGCCTTTCTCCAGGAATGAGTTACTGACACTTGGGGTGCCACTTATTTCGAGTTCACCTCGGGCGGAAGGTTTAAGGTTTTTGGCAATTTCTACTACGCTGTGGTCGTAAGTATAAAGTCCAACCGAAACATACATTGATTTAGGATTCTCAGGTTTTTCTTCGATTGATATTACATTATTGTCTTTATCAAGCTCTACAACTCCGAGTCTTTTGACATCTTCAATTCTGTCCAATTTCTTAACGTAAATTTGGCCACCAGATTTAAATGACTTGATTTCTTCAGAAAAATCAGCATCAATAATGTTGTCTCCTAAAACCATTGTTACATCGTCATTGTCCAAGAAGTCCTCTGCAATGATAAATGCCTCAGCTAGACCGCGGGGCTCTTTTTGGATGGCATAGCTAAAGTGGACGCCAAACTGTTCTCCTGTTCCCAAGAGATTTAGAAAGAGTCCTGAGTTTTCCGGGGCCAAAATTACAAGGATATCCTTAATACCCGCTCTTATAAGAGTTTCTATGGGGTAAAAGATCATCGGCTTGTTGTAGACAGGTAAAAGCTGTTTACTGATGACCCAGGTTAGGGGGCGGAGCCTGGTGGCTCGACCTCCAGCTAATATAATTCCTTTCATAGAAACATATTATACTATAAGTAGTTGCTACTTTCTAAACAAGTAGCCCTATAATAAGCGCACAGCCAAGAAGCCCATAGAGAGCATACTCAAGTAGCACACCCAGGTAGAAAGTCTTTTCTCGAAGATGGTGAAGCACACCCCATAGGACATACAATAAAGTCATGCCTACTACTATAGCTATTTGCCTGGTTTGGTTGCCGTTGTAGAGCAAAATAAGCACAATTGAGGCTGAGATTATGAAAGCTAGGACCAGGTAATCAATAATCTTGCGAAGTGGACGTTTCATAGAATAATCCCCTGACGAATGATAATTGTGATTGCGGCTATGCCGGCAAAATAAGTTAGGTGTGCCCAGGTCTTACCAGAGATACGTATGATGTTGTAACGAAGCACAAATATCCAATCTAGGCTCAAAGCGAAAAGAATCATGACTACGAAGGCCAAAGACCAAGACCGAGAGAGATCTAACGGCGACAGGCCTGATTCTGGCTCAAGTGCACGTGGTTGCTCTATGATTGGTTCCAGAATAGGTTCCTCAGCGGCTTTTTTGCTTTCTGCTTGAACCTGGGGGATTCCGATATTGGCTGAAGTGATTTTTGGGGCAGAACTGGCCGCAGAACCGAACATCTGCACTACAATGGTGGTCTCAACCCCGTCAATATATCCGTCCATGACAGCTATGCCGATATCTTGGTACCTGGCGTCAAGAAGATTTTGTTTGTGCGTGGGGGAAGCCATCCAGGCTGAGACGATATCTTTTGGGTTGCTGAAATCCCTGGCTAAGTTTTCGCCTGCGTGCTGGTACTTATAACCGGATTTGGTAATAAAATACCAGGGCTCAGTGCCAGTCGGTGAAACATGAGCCCAATACCCCTTTGCAAACATATCGGCAGCCTTTGAAAGGGCCGCCTCGTCAAGAGCTTTGTTTTCTCTGACAATTGTGAGGCCAGCACTTAGACGCTGGTTGTTTGTGTATTCAATAATCTTGGCTGGACTAATTTGAGACGCATACCCAAGCACTCCTGGCTTCAAAGAGATGGTCATACTTATGAAAGAACGACCCATGATAAAAATGCCTATCAGGACAAGGATCGATCTTGGCCAGAGAACCTTAGCCTTATGGTTATTGTGAGAATGGGGAAAAAACAATAGGTGGGCAGGATGCGCCATAGCTAAATCATTATGGCATATTGAGGTTACTTTTTGAATGGCAGTGGACTACCAGAGAAATTGATATAATTAGAACATGGAAAATGCGAATAACCTTGAAGCTCCGGTAACACAGACGTCTCCCAGCTTACCCACAAAACAAACCCTAAACATAACATTGAAAGAGATTTTAATTGTACTTTTGCTTATGATAATTGTTGGAGGAGCAGGGTATGTTCTGGGATCTAAAAAAGAGGGTGTCTTAATCCCAAATAAAGCTGATGTTACCCCAACCACAACAAGAGCAATCTTGACACCAACCCAGCTCTTACTAGAAACTCCGACCATCACACCTCAAATAACAACAGTTGTCGAAACGCCTACCGCCAGACCCACAAATATTGTAGTAACACCTACAGCTACCCCGACAGTTGAACCGACACCCACAGTAGTAATTGATGAGATTGGATTAATTAGGGCTTTGATCGCAAATTTTGAAAAATACAATGGAGCTCAAAATGCCGCTGGTGCGCTTGGCTACTTTACTCCACCATCCACAAAGGCAAATAAAGATCGACTTGAGTATCTAAGAAACAAGAACATTCCTTATAAGCTAAAATCTGCTTTATATCCAATAAACGATGATGCGATAATCTTTGAAAACAAGATTCCAAATGGATATGCCATCTATCTTAATGAGACCAGAGAAACAACTACAGATTTAATGGTTTTTGAGGTTGTCCGTGTAAATAATGACTTTTTAATAGATAAATACTTCCAAAGTAATTCTTTTCTCTCTGGGACTGTTGCCCCCGACAGTCTAAAATATCAAGGCTTCAGCTATTAACAATAGTAATCCATTTAATTGCTGGAGGCTTGAATGATTAGCCTTTTGAGTGAGGTACCTGGTGGCCAGCAGGTCATTAAGGTTAATGATTCTTCTTTTGTATCTGACTTGAGATAGTTGGTATCTTTGGAGGAGACAATTTTTTTCTCAGTCACTTGATACGAAAACTTTTTTTGGTTGTAGTAGATGTCTATTTCGTCACCCTTTTCTAGTTTTATCAACAAATAAAAAATTGAGTTGTAAAGCTGAGCATTAAGAAAATCAGAAGATGAATGGGAAAAAAGAAATATGTTTCCTGGGTCACCTGGCAAAAAAGACCCTTTGGCATGAGCCACACCTTTTGTGAGTGCAAGTTGGTATTCTAGCGGATTAAAGGGGTCAATATTCTTAATGATTTTAGAATTTGCATTTATTTTTGGGATTACAATTCCAAAATCTCGATCTACAGGAACAATTTCCTTCTTTGAAACTGAGATAGTTTGTCGGAATCCATATTCAATTTCGTTTTTTACAATTGGTAAAAACGAAGAAATAATCACAAAAGCTCCACCCCCTACCAGGATGGAGCCAAACAATCTTGTGAAATTTATTTTTCTAATATTCACTACTTCTGTTTTTTCTTGCGCAACAGGATTGTTCCAAGTACCAGTACTGCTAACCCAATATAGAAGACTTTATTTTTCCAGAATGGTGTTGGATCTGAAGTCACACCAAGTACTGAAGGGGTTGATGGTTGAGAGTCCACTTCCTGACTGGAGACGTTTCCTGATTCTGTTGCTCCGTCTTCTGTCTGGACGTCAATATTTTCGATGGCGGTATTTGCACCACTTAGGGCGATAGCACCAGGGGTCTGGGTAGCGGTACCTGCTGAAGAAAGACTGGAGTTACTTGTGGTGGTCGTAGTAAATCTATCTCCAACTGTGCCAGACGCATTATCTGCACTATCAACTGACCTGATTGCGTAATAATAATCCTTCGAACAAACTGGGACACTATTAATAATCTCGCCTTCTGTGTTGGGGGCGATATTTAGACTGGCAACAACAGCCCCAGCATCTACTGGTATGTTTAGAGTGTCTGATCTAAACAACTGAACCTTTACCGTTTTTCCGTCATCGGCAGTCTTGAGTTTTATTTTGTAGTCGCAACTGTTTATTTTGTCTTTTGAATATGAACCAGGAGTGCTCGGACCAGAAGTGTTGTAATCAACCACAACAGTACTACTCGTAAGCACTGTAGAACTGGCTTCGGCGGTTACGTAAAATGAATATGACCCTGAGGTGTTTAGGATACCATTATTCACATCACAATAATCGGTGTTACCACCTGGAATCATGACTTTGTCGGAATCAAATCTTACGAAGCTACTGTCTGAAGGACCCTTTTTGAAACACTTTACAGTGATATTTCTCTCGCTTTGAGTATCAAGGGCTACAAAAGTAAGCTTGAAATTGTTTTGATTAGTAGGGCTTTTGGGCTGTCCCAGCCTGACTGAGAAATCTGCAGATACTGCATTTGTAGTAAGGGGGAAAGAGAGGGCAGATATAGTTAGGGCAGAAACAATGGCGAGTTTTAATTTCATTTTTACTTTGATGATCTTAGTAATTTGATTCCAAATACAAGCGACAGAAGTGCACCTAGTACCCAGAGTTCATTGGCTCCAGTTGCGGGAAGATCTGTGTTGGCACCCAAAACCTCACCAATTTTTTCTTCCTTTTTCTCAACGCCATATGTTTCAGAATTGGTTTGATCCTTGATGATTTCGACGTCACTGCCTACAAAGGTATCCGAGATGAATTTTGAATCCACCCCTGTTGCGTAGAAGTTTAGACCTTGCTCGTAGGCGTCGTTGGCCTCTGCCCAAGCGAGATCGCTGTATATTCCTGGCTGGATGTCTCCGGTAATGTCGGCGATGTATTTGATTGTAATAACATCATCTTTTTGATAATCACCTAGTTCCCAAACTCCAGGAGAGTGATATTCTGGGGAACTTGCCAGGGTGACGGTATCGGTTCCATTCTTCACTACACTATACGATCCAACTCTAAAAGTGAAACCTTTGGGTAGCAGATCAGTCAGTTTTAAATTGCTGATGTTGTTTTCGCTAACATTAATTGTGATCGTGTGCTCAACACTTGAACCAGGAGCAAGTGAATTTACACTATTGTTAGAACGACTGATTGTAAGACTTGCATCAACACGACGATTACCAAATCCATAATAGTGTGATCCGTAGAATCCAGAATTTTCGACTGTGACCTGTTTGCAGAATCTCCCTTCAGAGGCGTCTCCCGATCGGTTCTCTACTACGGTATAACCACTTTCTCTGGTTTGATTTGGTTCTGTTTGAGTCCATCCATTTTGCATTTGTTCACAAAGGTAATAGGTACCTTTTTCCATTTGACCATTGAAGGTGTAGGTTGGGTTGGTAACTTTCTCATCAATTTTTTCCCACTCTGAGTTGTAAAGTCTGATAGTCCAGCCACTCATTTGAGGTTCATCGATAAGACCTGTTTCATAAGATCTTTGTCTTTCACCATCTCCATTAAAGTCGTTGTATTTACATCCAGTCACCGATCCCTTTTGGAAGTTACCCACACTCACTGTAGAGGTTTGTTCGCCAACAACTGTAACTGTCTGACATGTAGGAGTTGTTGTCACCCAACCTGTAGTGTCTCCCATGTTTTCCTTAACGGAATAAGTACCAGGTGTAAGGTTCGTAAATGATGCAATGCCATCCGAGTTGGTAGATTTGGATCCGTTTGCGACTACCTGTCCAGTACAAGTTGATCCAGAATAGAGTTCCATTGTCCACCCAGAAGCAACATAGTCGTTGTCTTCACGAATGCCATTTCCGTTCTGATCGATAAATTTGACGACATTTAAATTTCCCAAGTTATATTGATTGAGAATAACCAGAGTACGATTAACGCCTGCTTCTAGTGCAAGATTAATATCACCATTGGAATTGGTGTTGGCACCATAGGTATAAAAATCACTAATAGTGCTAATACTTTCTGTGTACTGATCGTTATATTTAGCCGCTAGCCAACCTGCAGAGCCAGAGATTGATTCTCTACTGTAACCATAATTGTCGATGGCTAGGTTGCTGTATGTTATACAGTACGCATCATTTCCTTCAGACGAACTGAATATTTTGGTGTTTGGAGTGTAACCGGTTGTAAAAACGGTATCACTCAACTTGTCCCAATCGATTCTGAATGTGGTAGTGGCAAGTTCAGATCCGTTAACAATTTCACCTTTTCCATTTGTAATGACTTTGCAGACTCTGATAGAACCTCTCTGTCGGTTGCCAAAATTTTTATTGGTCTCGTTTTCACCAGCTGAAAGATTGACAGAGTGACATGGGTCACCATTTGGATAAGTGTTTGACCAACCAGCTTGAGTATTTACAACTTCACAGACGTTGTATGTTCCAGCAACAAGTCCAGAAAAAGAATAATAGCCGTTGTTGTTTGTCTGTGTGCTAGTTTCTCCGGTATCAAAAGCTTTGTTTCCATTGCCATCGATGAAAATTTTCCAGTCACTGAGGTCACCTTCTTCGCGGTCCCAGCGTGCATCGCCATCTCTATCATTCCATTTGTATCCAGAAATTGAACCTGTTTTAACATTGGAGAATGTACATACAACTGATTTACCAGCAAGTACTTCGAAGGTAACTGATTTACCGTCCTCCCTTTGAGCCCACTGACCTTCTGAAACACAATTCATGCCAGTTAGTTTCCAGTTTGATTCTCCATCCTCTGATACATAGTAAGTGCCAACAGGAGCTGAAATGGTGATGCTTTCTTCTGTGCCACCATTGTTATCAATGCCGTCATCTTCAAGCTCAAAATATCCATTTGATACTGGTAGATTGGTGTGGAATCCAAAGTTATCATCACTATTTGGATTGGCATCTTTGATAATTGTGACTGTTCCAGTTTTTTGTTTGTTTACTATTTGGATTGAAGCGGATCCAGCAGAGTACACACGAATGGACTCACCATTATTACTATGCAGTGTGTAATTTGGATCTGTGGTTTCTACTGCGCCATAAATTCCCGGTTCGACAGTGAAAACGGCAGGTGCCCCCTCAGCAAAAGTCTTTGTCTCACCATCTAAAGTCACTGAGAAAGTGTGAGGATCACTGACTGCAGATAAATCTGCTTTTACAACATCTTTGTAAACTGTAATTGTGGCTTTTTTCTGCCAGTTGGTACAAGTTACATTCACCGTACTTCCTCCGGTAACTATAAAGTTTGTTGCGTCAGCTCCAGAAGCCAATTTACAACCCTTGGAATCGTAATTGGCGAAAGGTGTCTCGGTAATGGTGTTTGTCGAGCCAGCGTTTACAGTGTATGAATACGAAGCACTTTCAGAAATACTTTGTGTGTTTGCGTTATTTAGTTTTACAGAGAAGGCTTGAGTATCAGCTACATCTGCACCTGTGGAATTCCTGACATCTTTGATTACGATAATTGTTCCAGTAGTTGGAGGAACGACGCAACCGTTGTTCCAAATTGTTTGACCTTGTGTGGTCCAGTTTTGACCCAGAGGTAAAATATCAGCGATTGGAGGGATGATGTCGTTTCCGCTCTGATGACCTGTTCCAAAGTGACCTTGAAGCTGACCTAAATTGTTTGGAGTTTCTGACACATAAGGATTTGATCCGCTGGAGGTAGCATGACAAATTCTTGAAGGGACAAAGGCAACAGTAATTGCGTTATTTTTTGTTGCCGCAGTCGATGGATTATTGTGACAATTGTCATCACTAAAAGCTTTTAAGGTTAAATCATATTTACCATCGGCCGAAGGGGCTTCGATAGAAAAAGATTCGGTATAAGTTCCATTTGAATTGTGATCAGCAGTGTTTACGCAGATTTCGCTTCCGCCTTCGATTTTGTATGAAGTGGACCTCCAATCATTGTTGTCACTCCACCATGGATTATCTGTCTTTACTTCGACATCCACGAGGACTGAAGCCTTTGGAGTAACTGTTACCGAATTCTGGCCGTTTACTTTGATAAATTCAACTGATCTGCTATCTGTAAAAGTCATGGAGGCGATAACTACTCCAGCTGCATCCAATGCCTCGAGTTTGTAGTTGGGTCTGTAGTTACCATCGAGCTGGTAAGCGTATGTTAGAAGTCCGTTTTCGTCGGGAATTACATCGATCTTGTATGAAACAAATGGGTTATCTGAAGAAGTAATGTGAAGCGTGTATGTGGTGTTGGGAAGAAAATTGGTTCCCGAAATATATGCAATATCTGTGGGGAAATAATCTGTTTTGTCGGTCGTGAGTGTTGGGACTGGTTCTGGTAAAAGAGTTTGTTCTAGAAGCGAAATTGCGGAGATGGTTTCTGGGACGGTCACAGAAATGGTGGGGTCGGAATTTGCTGGTGCTGGCTGAGAAGTTGAATCGGAGGAATTATTTTGATTAGAATTTTGATCTCCATTATTTTGAGGAGGTGCTTGAGAATCAGTGTTTGGGGCTTGGGGTTCAGAAACCTCTACAGTACTTGTTGGAGTGATTTCAATAGTTGGGGTAACTTCTTATCGTTGGAGTAATGGTGGTATCAGGAATTATCGATGGTGTGGGGGTTGATTCTGGTGTGACTTCTGGAGATGGGGTGGTCTCTGGAGTTTGCGCGGCAGTGGATTCAATGGTCGCAGAAGTAGCGTCGTCAATTGCGTAAACCGGAGAAATCAAAAATGGAACAAAGCTTTGAAGCAAGAGATTGAAAGAAAGAATTAACGAGACTACTTTTTCCCAGAGTTTGCGGTGAAGCATTTTTTTGAATAATTAACCGATCTAATATAGACCGGTTTCACTATTCGCTCCCCAGTAATCAAAGTGACCAAATTAGATTACGGATCAATGCTTTCTGGACAGTATTTTATAGGGATTTAGAAAACTGTCAATAGTAAGAATTATTGAGCTTTCTTGTTGGGAAATGTTGTCGAAGGAGGTGTAGCGTAAATTACATTTACAGGAATGGAATCTCCATTGACCTTTATGTTTAATGCGAATCCCAGAGCGTTTGCGATGGTGACACCGATACGTGTACCAGTAAAAGAACCTGGACCTTCGAATACTTCTATTTCTGCAATGTCTTGCGGAGTGAGTCCTGAATCAGATATGCATTTGACAAGAAATCCAAAAACATCTTGGTCGCGAGGGGACGTGTTTTCTTTGATAAATTCTTTATCGTCAATTTTTATCGTTGTTTTTAAATTGTCTGATGAGTCAATATAAAGTTTCATCTTTTGTGAATAATTTTAATTTCTCGCTCATTGTCATCTGTGGTTTTTAGAAACACTTCATACCTATCTTTGGGCAGAATCTCTGCAAATTTTTCTGGCCACTCTATTACGACCAGACTCGATTCATCAGACCAAATTTCTTGGATATCAAAATTCCGAATTTCTTCTATTGAGTTGAGGCGATAGAGATCGAGATGATATAGCGTCTTGATTGTACGGTGCCCCACAACTTCGTATTGACGCATCAGAATAAAAGTTGGGGAAATAACTCTGTTAATTCCTAGATGCTTTGCCAGACCTTGGGTGAATGTCGTTTTCCCGGCTGCCAGACCACCATAGAGACAAATAGTTGTCCCTTCGTCAATTTTGGATAATAGTTTTGAGGCTATTTCTTGTGTTTCTTCGAAGGAGCTAGAAACAAAAAGTTCTTCCATGTGGGAAAGGTGCTAATTAGTAAAGCTGAAGTCAAAATGCCAAAAAAATCAATTCCTACATCGCGGAGTTTACCTGTCCTCCCAGGAATAAAAAGCTGATGAATCTCGTCGGTAAAGGCAAAAATCAAGGAATAAATAATTGCTCTCCCCAGTCCTTTTTGACCCAAGGCAAATACCCAGAGCAAAGTAAGAATCGCGTACTCAAACACGTGGGCTAGTTTTTTGAGAAGAAAGTCAGACTGGATGGTTTCTCCAGAAGGCAGATCCGTCTTGGAAGAGAAGAAAAACATCAGGCACATCCACAGAATTACAGACCCAAACCTAAATAATTTGTATTTCATTTGGTATATTTTAATCTTTCTTGTGTCTAAAATACAGAAGCCCGCCAGATACAGAAAGTATAATCACTCCAAAAATAAAAGTGTACTTGAGAACAATTGGATTTGTAAATGATGATGAAGGTCGCGGAGAAGGAATCTCTGAGGGTAACGAAGAGGCAACGGTAGAGTCACCAAGGACGATACCTGGCTGTTTGTCTTCGTTTAGTTCCAAGGCGGTGGCCGACTGACTCGCCGGTGTGACTCCACTTGCGACTTTTATCGTGCTGGTGGGCACAATGACTTTCGACGGTGAAACTGTTTGGGTAGGGGTGGCGGTTTTTAGGGGCGTAGGGGTTGGGGTTTTGGTTGGGGAAACTGTGGTTGTCGCTGTTGGGGTTGGAGTAACCAAGGTCGTGATCTCTGGAGTAGGTGTCGGAGAATTTGACACCGTTGGGGTAGGAGTTGGAAGATTTTCCAACAATGTCACAGTGAGCACGTTTGAATATTCATTCGAAGAATCTGATGTGCCAGTGAATCTTTTAAGTTTTAAAAAATACTCACCAGGACCTTTATAGCCCGAATCTCCAAAATTTGGCTTTACCCAAATTTTTTGCAGTGTATCCTTTTGAAGGATTGGAAGCTTAGAAACAATAAACTCTTTATTGGTTGTCTGATAATCTACCCAGTCCTCAGTCTGTCCCCAAGTATATCCAAAATAGTTGGGGCTGGATGTGCTGGTGAACATTGCCTGGACAAAAGCAGAACTTGAAGAAATTCCAGAAACGCTCGCATCGATGATGAAGTAATCCCCTTCTGGAGTAGGATTGGCGATGACAAAAGAAACAGCAAATGTTTTTATTGGAAAACACAGCGCAATAAGCAGAAACAACAAAGGCAGGATTTGTTTCATTACTTACTAATCTTAACAGGTGTTTCGGAATGTATTTAGAAAAAATTTACGTGAAGATAATAAGTGTCGTATTCACCTTCTGCGTGATGAACTCTGACATATTTTAAAGCACAGCTATTTTTCCCTGAGTAACTTCCGCGAAATAGCTTGCCATCTTTGACAGCCTTTACATCTGGACTGTCACTATTGATATCGATGCCATTATGGAACTTGTATATGCTACCAACCCAAGTATGATTCACGGCCCAAGTGACACCAAAACCTTGGTTCATGGTGATTTTGGGATTGATAGGCCACTCCCAAGATCCAGTAGCATTGAAGTTGTCTCCGTCGCTACTTCCACACTTGGAACCGGAACAGTTTTCGTAGTCCACCCCCTTTAAAAACGAAAATGGATTTAGAACATCTTTGTTTTTGCTTACAATAAAATGCAAATGTTCCCCACCAGAATTACACGAAGCGCCAGGTATTACTGTAGCAATTTTTTCTCCTGCTTTAACGTCTTTGACCTCTGTCTCACTACCTTTTCCGGCTATGACCGCTTCTATTGCCTCTAGCTCGGCTCGAGCTTTGGCCAGTAATGCTTGGAATTTCTTTTCATCGCTAGCTGTAATGACAAGAAGATTTTGTTTTTCTTTTTGTTGGGTATCAAGGGCGGTTTTTTGGGTAACTAGCTTTGCTTTTAGCTTCTCAACGTCTTTTTGCTTGGTGACCTTGGCCTGCTTACGTTGGTCGTAATCTAGTCTGGAACTTTCTAGCTCCCTAAGAATAATTTGATCTTTTGCCTTAACTGTATTTAAGTATTTTATTTTGGAAAAATAATCAGCAAAGGACTGCGATGCAAACACCAGATCGCTTTGGTTTGTTCTGGATCTACGATAGCTTTCTCTAACTCTAGCCAAATATATTTTGGATAAATCCCCCATCGACTGATTTACTGTCGTCAGGACACCGCTGAGAACCGTGATCTCCTTCTCGAGCAAATCTATTTGTGATTGAGTCTGATTGATTTGTGCCTGAGCAAGATAAATCTTGGAATTGATTGTTGAGATTGCTTGCTTGAGTGTAGTTTGTTCAACTTTTAGTTCGTTGATTTTGGTCTGGCACTTATTGATATATTCTTGAATTTGTGACAGATTGTCTGCTCCGGTAGGCGGAGCCCCGTCGCACTCTACAGCATGAATATCAGATGGAAAGCAGACCAAAAAAAGAACTAAAATTAGCGACAAAAACCTCTTCATTTGGACCTCTTCACAAATCTTGCAGTAGCAAAAAGACTTGAGAAAAACGAAATTAAGAGCCCAATACTTAGCAAAATTCCAAGTAATATTAGATATATTTCATACTTAATTGGAAAGACAATGACACCGTTAAGTCTGGGAGCCAAAAATGGCGTCGAGTAAAGAAGTGCGATAAGACACATGACCCAACCAAATAGAGCTCCTATAAAACCGTAAATCATTGATTCTTGTAGGTACGGTTTGATAATAAAGAAATTTTTGGCCCCAAGTAATTTCATGGTACTTATTTCCATTCTGCGAGAGGTGATTTTCATAGAGATAATGATCATTATTGTTAGGACGCAGGCCACAGATAGGGCTATGACCAACACCAAACCAGCCATGCGAACAGCGTTTGTCCATTTAGTTAGCTCGGATATGACATCTTCGGGAAAATCAATTTCCTTTTTGCCCTGTGGGGTAGCACTTACGATGTCTGATTTTTCCAAGATTGATGCAATGGACTTAAAGGCGTCAGGACTAGTGGCAGTAATTTCGATACTGGCGGGAAGTATGTCGGCAGTAACAATGCCCCAGTCTGTAACTGTTCCAAGTAAGACAGGATCATTCCCAACACTCTTCTTGTAAAGCTCTAAGGCTTCTTGCTTGCTTACATAGACTGCCTTCTTGACACCAGAATTGACAGTCACATTGCTGATTAAACTTGCAACCTGATCGGTGGTGTGACCGTCTTTGAGGTAAGCAATTATTTGGGGTTTGGTTTCAAAATTTAATAAAATTGATTGCGATGCGATCGTTACCAAACTAAAAATACCGACAATAAAAAGAGTGATGCTAACAACAAAAATCGCAGCAAAAGCTTGATATGGAGAGCGGCGAATATTTTTGAGGGCAGTATTCATTTTTATTTGTCTTTATGACTATATTTGTGATTTCTCTTTGGCTCTGGGTCTTTTTCCGAATCTTTTTGTGATTCAGGCACCTCTGAACTCTTGTCTGATTTTGGTTTTTTGTCTGAATCTGAAATTATTTTACCTTTTTCGATGTGGATGTGTCGGGCTTTGTTAAGATCTATCAAGGTGACATCATGGGTTGCCATAATTACAGTTGTCCCATCTGAATTTATTTTTTGAAGCAATTTGAATATTTCGATAGAGGTGTCTTTGTCCAAATTGCCGGTTGGTTCATCCGCAAAAAGAATGGGGGGGTCACAGGCAATCGCACGGGCTATCGCAGCGCGTTGTATTTCACCACCTGCCAATTGAACCGGAAATAAATTTGCTTTCCCCGGGATACCCACCATATCAAGAAGCCGATCAACTTTTGCGTTTATTTTTTTGTTATCGAAGCCTGCAATTTCTAGGGCGATGGCAATGTTTTCCCCTACTGTTTTGTCTGGAATAATTTTGAAGTCTTGGAAGACAACACCAATTTTGCGGCGAAGCATAGGAATGTTTTTTGCTTTGAGTTTGGTTAGGTCTTCTCCGTCAATTGTAATGGTGCCTTTGGTGGGAAGGAGGTCTCTGATAAGTAATCTGCCAATAGTTGTCTTGCCTGCACCTGATTTGCCAGTAATCACAACAAATTCACCTGGAGAAATAGAAAGGTCTAGATCATCTACAACGATGTCGCCGTTTGGATATGATTTGGTGACGTGAGCGAAATCGATCAATGTATTTGTAAATTAATTGTTAATCTCGAACTTCTAAATCTCCCATATTAAACTTGATGCAGTCTGTCGAAGACCACTTCAAGAATAAAGCTATTGAGGTAGTGGCATATTCAGATTTTCCACCTTGGCGCGTCCAACATCCATCAACCATCCAGCCTTTTGACCTTTGAAGGTTTCTCCCCAAACGGTGATCTGGTGGCCAACTAGTGAGTCAAGATCGATAACAGAACTTGTCATGTAGACTGTTTGAGTATTTCCACCTGGACGTACCAGCTTGTGCGTGCCTTCTCCGTTTAGACCACCTTTGTCCAAAACACCTGTTGCAGTGGTGTTAAATGCCTTCTCATCGGCAGAACCATAAATATCTCCGACTTTTACACCAGCAACTGGCACCTCTGCCTGAATACTACTTAATGAAGGGGACTTGCTACCGCCCACCCCACCCCAAGAAGTTTTGGCCCAGGCACCTGTATAAAATCCTCCAATAGCAAAAACTACGAAAGCGATGACTACAGGAATAATGTTGGGTTTTGATTGTGATGACATGTTTTTGGTTGTTGTTTTGAGATCGCTGACGATAGGTGTCTGACCCTTGGGAGCAGTCTCTTGTGACTTGTCTAAATCGATCATTTTAATTTCCATATTTTAGTTTATCAAATTTTGTTAATTATTATTTCTGAATTTGTTTGTATTGGGCACAAAGAATAATTAGGTTGCAAAAAACCTTAACTCTGACTCAATAAAACTATCTAAGTTCCCATCTAAGACTGAGTCTGGATTTGTTGATTCGTATTCGGTGCGCAGATCTTTGACCAGTTTATAAGGATGTAATACGTAGGATCTGATTTGATGTCCCCAGCTAGCGATGGTTTTCCCGCCTCTAACTTGCTCAATTTCTTCCTGTCTTTTGGCCTCTTGAATTTCCCAGAGTTTAGATTTTAGGATTTGCATCGCAATCTTCCGATTTGCGTCTTGATATCTTTGGGTCTGACACTCTACAACTATTCCTGTGGGGAGGTGTTTGATGCGCACAGCAGTGCTAACTTTATTTACGTTTTGACCACCTGCTCCAGTTGCCCGACTTGCCTCAAACTCCAGATCTTCATCTCTAATTTCAACCTCCGCTTCTTCCGGCAGGATTGGGGTAACATCCACTCCAGCAAATGATGTTTGACGAAGTTTGTCTGCATTAAACGGCGATTGACGAACTAATCTATGTGTTCCTTTTTCGTGTCGAAGGTATCCATATGCATATCTAGCATTGACAAGATAAGTCACTGATTTTATCCCAGCCTCATCTCCTTGAGAGTATTCTATGGTTTCGTAGCTCCATTCTTTTTTTTCAAAAAACCTGGTGTACATTCTAGCTAGCATACCTGCCCAGTCCATGGCCTCTGTACCACCTTGGCCGGATTTGATAGTAAAGACGGCACCGGAGGAATCATACTTTCCAGATAAAAAGGTAATTAGTTCTGTCTTTTCTACGTGTCTAGTAAGCATCTCGTACATTATTTGGATGTCCTTATCTAAGCTATCGTCACCTGAACTTTTGGACATCTCAATTAGATCTTCTAGCGCTGACAAATCGGAAGTAAGTTTCTCTGCCATTTCGATGGTGTCCCTAACAGAGGCCATCTTGGACATGATTTCTTTTGCGTGATTCTCGTCAGACCAGAGATCGGGAGCGACTGACTCCTCCATAAGCGGGATGAGTTCTTGCCTGAGATTTTCTAGGTTGATTTTCCCAATAATTTCATCGATACGATGTCTCAGTTCAGATAGGTTTAGTTGTGATTCAGAAATCATGGCTATATCTTATCAGTATAAACAGGTGGAATGCTGAGCCTTGATGGATTAGAAT